>WSSedL1CaDRAFT_10000084_pt1 | contig 56109 bp, 46 predicted proteins | sample WetSurSL1Cattail_FD_9464 | JGI IMG/M metagenome (IMG submission 9464)
CGAAGAAGTTTATGAAATCTTATACCAAAACCGGTGTTTACTACCAGAACCAGGTTAAGTATTTAAACCCTCAGTGGGCCGATATTGACAAAGACCTTTCTGCAATGTTTACCGGTTCTATGACTCCGGATCAAATCCTGAAGAATATTGACAAGAGAAGAACTCAACAGGCTCAAACAGCCAAAGACCCGCTTTGGACAAAATAAAACGATAGTCGCAAGAACACAAACACATGAAATGAAAACAGCCCTTTTGCAACAGGATAATCCAAAGAACAATCGGGCTGTTTCATTTTTATTATGCTGACAGGAGTTTAGATCACCATGTCAAAACGAACATATCCGCATTATTTCCTTATAGGAGCAATATTACTGTATACGGTGTTTATCGTAATACCGGGAATTATTGGTATTTTTTACTCCTTCACTGATTGGAGCAGTACCAGTACTGTCGTAAATTTCGTTGGTTTGGATAACTTTAAAACAATCTTCTCAGCTGAAGAAAATTATTCCGCCGCAATTAAAAACACTCTTGTTTTTACATTGGTGACTGTAATTGCCAAAACCGTATTGGGACTTTTGCTTGCGTTAGTGTTAGCAGAAGGGATTAAAGGCAAAAATATCCACCGTGCAATTATTTATATGCCCGCGATTCTCTCTATGTTGGTAACCGGCCTTATTTTTAAATCGATTTTCAACCCGGCCACTGGTTTGCTGAATTCATTCCTACAGGCGAGCGGACTCGGCTCTATGCAGCAGCAATGGCTGACCAACCCCAAAATCGCCTTCAGTTCCGTGATGTTTGTAGATATTTGGAGAGGCGTCGGCTATATTATGACCATACTGCTTGCCGGACTCCAGTCGATTGATAAAAGCTATTATGAGGCTGCCGATATCGATGGAGCCAGCTGGTGGGAAAGACTGAAGAGCATTACAATCCCGCTTTTGATGCCGTCAATCACGGTTACGACTGTACTGAATCTCTTCTATGGACTTAAAGTATTTGATATTGTCTATGCACTTACCAACGGCGGCCCAGGACACACAACAGAAGTTTTGTATACCGAAGTTTTCCATGAGTTTGCGCTTGGAAGATATTCCGTAGGTACGGCACTGTCCTCTGTTTTGTTTGTTATTATGGTAATAGGCGGTTTCTTTGTCATCAGGCTGCTAAATAGAGAGGATGTGAATGAGCAATGAAACGGAGAAAATTCATCAATCAATTACTGAAAAATGTCGTCATATGGATTATATCGCTGATCATGTTCGTTCCGATTGTACTCGTTCTTATCAATTCCTTTAAGGAAAGATATGAAGCAAGCTCCATGAGCCTTCAACTGCCCAAGCTATGGCATGCTGACAACTATGGAGTTGTAATAGATCAGGGAAAATTGCTGCAGTCATTCCTGAACAGCGCAACGTACTCCATCGTTTCCGTTTTTATTGTCATCATAGTCACGACGATGGCGGCGTTTGTTTTGTCAAGAAGAAGAACAAAATTCTGTAAAGCAATTTATTTCTATGTTACCCTTGGAATTGCTTTGCCTATGAACTATGTCTCTTTGATGAAGGTGATGCAGTTTACCTACCTGAACAACACACAGTTCGGAATTTGTCTGCTGTATGCAGCCATGCAGATTCCGTTTACCGTCTTCCTTATGTATGGGTTTATCGGAACGGTTCCGCGCGAATTGGATGAGGCTGGGGTAATTGACGGATGCACTCCGCTGAGATTGTTTTTCTCTGTTGTATTTCCACTTTTAAAGCCCATTATTGTAACAACTATTCTGCTTACTTTTATGAATACATGGAATGAGTTTGTTACTCCGCTATATTATTTATCAGACTCAAAGCTGTGGCCAATGGCTTTAGCGGTTTACAACTTCTTTGGGCAATTCCAAATGAGCTGGAACTTGGTTAGCGCAGACATTGTTCTTACCAGTTTACCTGTCATATTGGTTTATTTACTTGGACAGAAATATATTATAGCCGGTATGACCTCGGGTGCGGTAAAGGGATAAGTTGAAAGTACCAAGGCTGACAATATATGAAATATATACGATACCATCTATAGCGACGGCGGGGCAGCAAAAAGCCCTGTTTGCTCAGAAAACGGCTATAGTTAGAAAGTGAAGTTATTTATGAAGTATAAAAATAATTGGGAAGAAACAAAAGTTAAGTGGAATAATTACTGGAAGCGTGAAAACACGGGCCGCCCGTTGATGTGTGTTATTGCCAGAAAACCGGAAATTGAAGAAGTATATCAACAGAAAAAGGACAGCGGGATTCAAGTGTATTCCCCTATTTGCCAAGGCGCAGATTATTCTTTGCCGAAGGAACTCATGTATGGCGATAATATGGAGGATAAATACCAGAACGCCGAGCGTATGGTGGCAAGATATCGGCATTTTTGTGAAACTCACGAATTTCTGGGGGAGAGTTTCCCTAACATTAATGTGGATTTTGGCCCGGGTTCTCTCGCCGGCTATGTTGGATCCGATATCAAGTTCAGTGAAGATACAGTGTGGTTCGAAAAGTGTGTAGATGAGTGGGACAGTTTCCCGAAAATTCAATTTGATTCGGAAAACAAGTGGTGGAAAAAGCATTATCAGCTGGTCAAGGATATTCGCAGGCTCGCCGGAGACGACTTCTATGTCGGCATGCCGGATTTGATGGAGAATATTGATGTTTTGGCATCCCTGAGAGGGACTCAGGATATGATTTTTGATATGGTGGATGAACCTGAAGTAGTAACCGAGCGCATTAAGCAGGTTAGCGATTGTTATTTCGATTATTACGACAGATTCTATGACCTAATAAAAAATGATCAGGATGGCGGTTCCGCCTACACCGTGTTTCAAATCTGGGGAACCGGAAAAACGGCAAAGCTGCAATGTGATTTTGGCGCGATGATGTCGCCTGACAATTACAGGGACTTTATTCTGGAGCCTCTAAGGGCGCAGGCGAAGAAACTGGATCATGTTCTCTACCATCTGGACGGACCGGACTGTATCCGTCATATGGATGCCATTATGGAAATTGATGAAATTGACGCGCTGCAATGGACCAGCGGAGATTATGGCCCGGACGGCACTCTGGAAGACTGGTATCAGATTTATGATAAAGCACGTAAGGCCGGAAAAGGACTTTGGGTAAAGGTCTATTCCGGAGAATTCGAAGACTGGCTCAAAAATGTTGACCGAATCGTGGCACGCTACGGCTCCCACTGCCTGTTTCTGATGTTCCCTGAAATGTCCTTGGACGAGGCAAATCGGCTACTTGAGCATGCAGACAAATACTGGAGCGATGTGGAAGGAACCTTCCACGCTTAAAATCCAAAAAGAGAGCAGAGCATATCGGAAAAATCTCCTAAAATGGGAATTATAAACTCCATTTTAATGATATTTCTGAGAATATGCTCTGCTCTTTATTATGTCAGCTATGGTTCATACCTTGTAGCTTCCCCCTGTCCCTCTGAGAAAGGGGATTATATTTGATTTGGAATCCTGATTTGAACTGTAGTTCCGACCCCGACGGTGCTTGTAACTGACAGCCCGTACTCCTGCCCGTAGGTAAGCACCAGCCTGTTGTGAATGTTAAAAATTCCAATGCTGCTAGGCGTTTGCGTGAGGGTTTCGAGCATGTTGAGTTCACTGACTAACTGCTGTAACTGATTCTCTCCGATACCTACCCCATTGTCCTTCACTTCTAAAATAATGGTGTCATTGTCAACGTATCCCGAAATATGGACAAACCCGGGCTTGTTTCTTTTTTCCAGCCCGTGATAAATGGCATTTTCCACCAGCGGCTGCAATATCATCTTAATTATCTTCTTTTGGCGCAGACCTTCTTCGACGTCCAGCTGCAGGGTAAACCTTCCGCTGTAACGGATTGTGATGATTTCAAAATAATTCTTGATGCAGTCCAACTCTTGTTCAATCGTTACCACGTCTGAACCTTTAATCGAGTACCGGAAGATTTCGGCCATGGAAATTGCAATGTTTTCAATTTCCGCAGAGTCATAGGCGACGGCGATATTGCGGATACACTCCAATGTATTGTAAAGAAAATGAGGATTGATCTGGCTTTGCAACGCATTGATGCTTGCCTGCCTTTTCTCAATCTCAACGGAAAAAAGCTGATCCTGCGTCGTGACGATTTTTCTTGTCATATCCTCAAGATTATCCAGCATTCGATTGATATCTTCCACCAGTGTACCGATTTCATTATTTCCAACCGGCTTCAACCGATATTTAAAGGAACCTTGTCCAATTTTTGTGCAGCCGGATACGATGCTGTCAATCTGATAGTTGCAGTTCCTTATAATTTTCATGCAGATAAAAAACATGATACCGGTTGTTGAAAAGATAATAAGCACTGCGAGCCACTTAAACCATTCCATGTCTTTTGTCAGTTCGTTGGTGGAAACAATGTAGATTAGATTCCAGCCGGTCTGATTAATGGGGATTACCTTAGTAAGCGATTGCTGACCGTTAAAAGACACCTGCTTGTGCTTTTGATAGGTTGGCATATCAATGCTGACATCCTTCAGCTGATGATTAACTAATTGTGTGTCATTGGATGCAAAAATCGTATTCTTATTATCTACAAGCAAAAAAACCGATTTGTAAGAATCAGAAGCCTGTTGCACAAGTTCCTGAAAAATATCAATTCCGCAAATGTAAACAACCGTGCCCAGCCTCTTCTTGTCTGAATCATTATTTTCCGTAGAAAAAACAGGGTCGATATAGGCGAAAAAGTATTGATTTTTTTTAGAACTGTAATACCCTTTGGTAAAAACAGGTGTTGAGACGCCAGCACTTGTGTGTAAGTAATCTTTTTCGATTCCAGAATAAACATCCTGCAGATCTTCCAGATAAAATTCATCCCTGTTTCCGTTATTGTCAATGATACTGATGCTTTGAATATATCTGCGCACGTTCGTACTGTAATTATTCAAAGAGAGTTCGTTGTTCATAATATTTGAAACATACGGATAAAGCCAGTTCTTATCCGGAATGCTCGTTTCCTTCAGATAATCTTTAATCAAACGGGACCTGGACTTCGTTTTGGAACTGGCCTCGATGTTCTTTATCGTATATGCCACAGAAGATTCCAGCTGCCGGCTCGTGTTGTTGAAATAGATTTCCGCACGGTCAACGGTAATCTTGTTAAAGCAAGCCAAAAACAAAAGGACGGTTCCTACCATGCTGATTCCGAAAATGAAAACGATAAAATTCAACTGACGCCGTAATGTCACATTTGAAAAAAGTTTCTTCATAGCTTTAGCTTCCTATACATTGACGGTGTAACATTCATATTCTTTTTAAAAATTTTATTAAAATAGAAATAGTCGTTGTATCCAACCTGATCGGAAATAGCGAAGATGGTGTCGTTGGTTTCTTTCAAAAGCCTGCATGCCTGGGTCAGCCGCAGATTCATGATGTATTTTGAAAAGGTCAGGCCTGTAATCTGCTTAAAAAGCTTGCAAACATATACACTGCTTAAATAGAATTTGTTTGATATGTCGTTTAAATGCAGGTCTTCCGCAAAGTGTGTCTGAACATATTCCAGCAAAGACTGAAAGTTTTCGTTGACAGCAGGAGTGCTGGTTTCTTTTGAGATCTCTAAAGTTGTTTCTTTAAAATAATCGCACATCAGTTCAAATTTTCCGAATTTATTGATGATTTGTTCGCAGTCCATAAACTCCATTTCCTGCACAACTTCGTCATCGGGGAAATGGCTGTTAAAATAAACCGAAAGCTCGTTGTATAAAAAAGCGGCCTCTGAAATTCCCCACGAATTTTTTTCGTAGCATTCAATGATTTCAGAAAAGAGACTTTCATTTTCACTTGGCTTGTTGGCCATGATGCCGTCAATGACCTTATTAATCAGAACTTTAACCGCAGGGTAATTATGCTGCTTAAAGCTGTGAATCCGTTCTTTTTCATTGACAAAGCGATCGAAAAGAGAAATTTTACACTGCTTGTATATCTTAGAAATCTCTCCGTTACTGGGAATGGTCTTACTAAGCCCGATTTCAACTTTTGAATCTTCTAATAATTGACTAATTTTTGAGCTAAGGTCACTGCTGCAGTTGAAAATAACCAACGCTCTGTTTTTGCCCATCGGGATTTTCGCATAATTTATGTCGGGGATTGATTTGAAGCAGTCGAGATCATCCGTACCGTTTGAAACTACAATGGCTGCCTGCATGAGTGGGTAGCTAACGGAGATTCCGATTCTTCGTGTAATTTCCTCGTTGTTCACGGAAGAAAGTAAAAATTGCTCATAAAGGCTGAATTCCGCTTTGGGGTCGATGAGTTCCGCGGATAAGTGCTTTTTCAACCGTAATAAAGTATCCTTTAAATCCTGCCGTTTCAGCGGCTTCAAAAGATAATGAAATGCCCCGTACTCCATTGCCTGCTGCGCATAATAAAAATCTGCGAAACCGCTGACAAACACAAATTCAGTGTTGATATCTTTTTCTCTTGTGCAGGATAAAAGCTCAAGCCCTGTCAACTCCGGCATCACAATATCCGAGATGACGACATCCGGCTCCTCTTCTTCAATTATTTTCATCGCTTTGAGTGAGTCATTCGTTTCCCAGCGGATTTCGAACCCCAGTTCATTCCAATCAACCAGTTTTTTCATTCCATATAGCGACCATAATTCGTCGTCGACAATGAGAACATGAATCATCAAAATCTCCTCCTTACAGCGATCTGATCTTTAGCCGGAACAGGCAAATAAATTTAAGTTGCTGTATGCGCGCGTCTGCAAATACGCTTTTATTAAAGAAAGTTACGGTTTAAAGCTAATTTGAATTTATAATTGACCAAGCCTTCTTTATGCTAATCTGAGTAATTGATATATTATAACATGAGAGGGGGAATTTAATGATATATAATAATAAAAAGGGTCAATATTTGTCAAGGTAAAAATTATGCAAATTTTTGTAAAATAGCCGTTTTCGTGTAATCCCAGTAAAATAGTACCATGAATTATAAAATAGTCCAAACATAATATAACATAGTCCATACTATTTAGTAAAATTTTTAGATAGAATAAGAGCAACATCAAGGGTGTTGTATTGTAAAGCAAATAACTGGGACCACGATCTAAATTGAGAAGGAGATTATGAAAATGAAAAAGAAATCAATGTCCGTTGCAATTCTCGCTCTCGCAGCAACAATGCTGCTGAACGCATGCGGTTCAAGCGCCACTGCATCCACTGCGGAAAGCACAGCCCCCGCAGCGGCAGACAGCACAGCTACGAGTACCGCAGCAGCGAGCACAGCAGCGAGCACAAAGAAGCTTAACATCGGTTCCGTAATCCTTAATACTTCAGGCGAGTGGTTTTCCGAAGTAATCAACGGTATGAATGCCGCTGCAAAAGATCTTGACGTAAACGTCCAGATCGCAAGCGCCGATAACGATGTTTCCAAAGAAGCCGATCAGTTGGACAACTTCATTGCTCAGAAGGTTGACGGAATTTGCGTTTCTCCTCAAAACTCAGCCGCTTCCATCCCGGCTTTTGAAAGAGTCGTTGCCGCAAATATTCCGATTGTTGCATGGAATACAAACGTAGAGAGTGACAAGTCCAAATATTTTGTTGGCGTTGATAACACCGAACTGGGCTCCAAAACAGGCGAATATTTTGCCAATTATGTGAAAACCAAAATGAGCGGCAAAGCAAAAGTTGCTGTAATCGGGATTCATAAATATGAAATTGGTCTTGACCGTGTTAATGGCTTCCTGAAAGAAGCAAAGACAGTTCCAGGCATCGACATCATTGCAAATCAGGATGCCGAACTGAAAGAAGAGGGCATGAAGGTCACTGAAAATATTCTTCAGGCTCATCCTGAAACACAGGTAATCTGGTGTTGGAACCAGACTTCGCTTGAAGGCTGCATTGCGGCTTTAAAAGGACTTAACAGATCAGATATCAAAGTAATGGGAACCGACATGAGCGTTTCGCTTGCAAAGACAATGCTGGAAGATAAATCCTTCCTGATGGCGATTACAACACAGCAGCCTTACAAGCTTGGCTATGATGCTGTTAAGAACGCGGTCGCCCTGGCAAAGGGTCAGACTGTAGACGGAAAAGACCTGATCCCGGTGCTTACTTATTCGGTCGACGACAAAACAGCAATCCAAAAGTATATTGACGACAGAAAAGATCTTGTAAAATAATAACCCAACATAATGAGGAACCTTGCCTCATGTCTAAAGAGCGGGCATGGGGCAAGGCGAATCTAATGAACGGAGCTCAGTACAGGTAAGAGTGGAGATGAAACACATGGATGAGAATACCATTTTAAAAGTTGAGGGTATCACGAAAACATTTGCCGGGATTGTCGCCTTGGATCATGTCGATTTTTCATTGAAAAAAGGTGAAATTCATGCGCTCGTCGGGGCAAATGGCGCAGGCAAAAGCACATTGATAAAAATATTGACAGGCGCATATAAGGCGGATTCAGGAAAAATATTTTTAAACGGCAAAGAAGTTATCATTTTAAATCCACATCAGGCGAATCAGCTGGGTATCAGCGCGGTGTATCAGGAATTCAGCTTAATCAATCAGCTCAGTGTTGCTGAAAATATTTATATGGGGAAATTACCCTGCAAAGATTTTAAAGTGCTTAAAAAAGTCGATTGGCAGCAAATGAATCAGAATGCCCAAGAAGTGCTTGGCATGATGGAAACTCCAATTGATACAAAAGCTTTGGTAGGAAATCTCAGTGTTGCCCAAAAGCAACTCGTTGAAATAGCAAAAGCGTTGTCCAATAACAGCAGTATCCTAATTATGGATGAACCGACTGCATCCTTAACGGACAACGATATTGAAAATATGATGAATGTTGTAAAAGGCCTTGCGAAAAAGGGAATCAGCATCATATATGTGTCGCACAGACTGGAAGAACTTCCATTGATCGCAAACCGCATCAGCGTATTTCGCGATGGAAAATATGTTAAAACTCTTAACATTGAAGACGCGCCGAAGAATGTGATCATTGAAAATATGGTTGGCAGAGCAATTTCAAACAATAAAAGGTGCGGATGCTCTGAAGAAGAAACCCTGCTTGAAATTAAAAGCTTTTCTTCCGGTAAAAAATTCAAAGATGTTAATTTTTGTCTGAAAAAAGGAGAAATCCTTGGCCTTGCAGGCCTGGCGGGTGCGGGACGCACAGAGCTTGTCCGTGCAATTTTCGGTGCAGACCCAAAAGACAGCGGCGAAGTATTCATTAAAGGCAAAGAAGTCAAAATCAAGTCGCCGATCGACGCAAAAAAATGCGGGATAGGGTTTATCACCGAAAACAGAAAAGAAGAAGGCGTTATTTTAGGTCAGACAATTCGAGATAATATCGGGATTACTGTTCTGAAAGAATTAGCAGAAAAATTGGTGATTAACAGAAAAAAAGAAAACGAGCTTGCGGGCAGTTACATAAATTCTCTCAGTATTAAGGCCAGAAACTGCGAGCAGATAACCAAGGATCTTTCCGGAGGAAACCAGCAAAAAGTTGTTATTGCAAAATGGCTGGCAACCCATCCGTCCATTTTAATCATGGATGAACCCACCAGAGGCATAGATGTCGGTTCCAAAGATCAAATCTATGAATTAATGGATTCCCTCGCAAAGCAGGGATTTGGAATCATTATGATTTCTTCCGATATTCCGGAAGTTCTTCAGGTATCTGACCGTGTTCTAGTTATGGCGGCAGGTAAAATTACCGCAATGCTGGAAAATCAGGATCTCACGCAGGAAATAATTTTAAATCTGGCTACTACGCAAATATAAGGGGGAATTTAAATGTCAACCAATTCATCGGCTTTAACGGCGCCTAATAAAAAAACGAAATTAAGCTTGGCAAGCTTCTTTATCAAATATGCGATTTATTTGATTTTATTGGCTCTGGTAATTGTATTATCTTTCGCTACGGATAAATTTTTGACGGTGTCCAATGTTATTTCCATATTAAAGCAGATTTCTATTCAATCCATTGTGGCAATCGGTATGACGATGATTGTTCTGCTCGGCCAGATTGATCTGAGCGTTGGTTCAGTCGTTGCATTCTCGGGAATCATCAGCGCTATGCTGATGAAATCCGGCATGCCGATCCCGCTGGCGATTTTGGTTTCCACTCTTCTGAGCTGTGTAATCGGCCTTGTTTCCGGTATTGTTACGGCAAAGTATAAAGTTCACGCATTCCTGGTTACTCTTGCTACGCAGACGGCGGTAAGAGGCATGGATTACATCATCTCCGGTGGATATCCGGTCAGCTCGCTGCCAAAGTCTTTCATGCAAATAGGCGGCGGTTATCTGGGAATCATCCCGGTTCCGGTTATTATTATGCTGGTGTTTTATGCAGTATTTATCTTTATTTTGAACAGCACCACCTTTGGCCGCTCTATCTATGCGGTAGGCGGCAACGCGGAATCATCAAGACTCTCCGGTATCAATGTTGAGAAAATTAAAGTAATTGTATTTGTTGTTACGGCAGCGCTTGCGTCCGTCGGCGGTGTAATTCTTTCTTCCCGCTTAATGTCCGGCGCACCGGATACAGGAACCGGATGGGAAATGGACTGCATTACCGGTGTTATCATTGGCGGAACGAGTATGTTCGGCGGCGAAGGGACACTGCAGGGTACTTTCATCGGTATGTTATTTGTTGGTGTACTTTCAAACGGCATGGTTCTGCTGGGTATTAATCCTTACATGCAGCAAGTAATCAAAGGATTGGTTATTCTCGCTGCGGTTATTTTAAACAGCTACAAACGGAAAGATTAAATTGCAATAATAAAAGGGAGGATTTGTACATGACCAGTTTAGAAAGATTCTATAAGACGATAAACAGGGAACCTGTTGACCGCCCTGCATGTTGGCTGGGTATGCCGGACATTCATTCCCGCCCGGCGCTGTTCGATTACTTTGGAGTAAAAGATATGGACGGCTTAAAAGCGGCGATTGACGATGATCTTTTTCCAATAGAAATGCCCTATCATTCCCCCGACGCAGATGCGATTTACGCGGCGTTTAACTTTGCCAATGACGAACATGTTGATTCAGAAGACCGTACCTTGACGTCTCCGGGATTTTTTGAGGAGTATGAAGACCCTGACAAGGTAAATGATTTCAGCTGGCCCGAGCCTGAAAAGTACATCGATGTGGAAGAGTGCAAAAAGCTGGTGGACAGTGCTCCCAAAGACAAAGCCATTATTGCCATGCTTTGGTCCGCACATTTTCAGGATACCTGCGCTGCTTTTGGAATGGAGACGGCAATGATGAATATGATTGCCAATCCGGAAATGTACAAAGCGATTGATGATAAAATTATGGATTTTTACCTCCGCGCAAACAAAGTGTTTTATGAAGCAACTAAGGGCAAAATCCATGCGGTTTTAATTGGAAATGATATGGGAAGTCAGGCATGCCTGATGCTTTCCCCGGCTATGATTCGTGAGTTTATTCTTCCCGGTGCGAAGAAGTTAATTGCTCAGGCACACAGCTATGGGCTGAAAGTGGTTTATCATTCTTGCGGCTCGATTGTGGACGTGATTCCTGATTTGATTGAAGCGGGCGTTGACGCGATTCATCCGATTCAGGCTTTGGCGGCCGGTATGCAGCCGAAACCGCTGAAAGAAAAATTTGAAGGAAAAGTTTCCTTTGTCGGCGGCGTGGATACGCAGGATTTGCTGGTAAACGGCAGTGAGCAGGACGTTAAGGACAAGGTCATGGAGCTGCGCAGTATTTTCCCAACCGGCCTGATTGTGTCTCCAAGTCACGAAGCAGTTTTGCCAGACATTCCGCCGAGAAATATCAAGGCGCTGTTTGATGCCGCGAAACAAATATAGGAGGGACTATTATGCAAAGATTCGGTTCAGTGATTGCAATCAAGCCGGAGAAGCTTGCAGAGTATAAAAAGCTGCACGCAAATCCATGGCCTGAAATTAATAAAATGATCAAAGAATGTAATCTTGAGCATTATTCCATCTACTATAAGGATGGCCTTTTATTCAGTTATTACGAGTATACGGGAACCGATTATCAGGCTGATATGGATAAAATGGCCGCAGATCCAAAAACGCATGAGTGGTGGGCAATCTGCAAGCCGCTGCAAACTCCGCTCGACACCCGGACAGAGGGAGAATGGTGGGCGGATATGGAAGAAGTGTATCATTTAGACTGATGCGCTGCCGGCTGCCGTGAATAATTTTGTAAGAGGAGAGACAGTATGAGTACAATAGATGATATCAGCACATTGCTTCAGCAAGGAAGAGCGCCGAAGGTGCAGGCAATGGTAGCTCAGGCAATTGCGGAAGGCTGTGAACCCCAAAAAATTCTGGAAGAGGGCTTGCTTGCCGGAATGAATATCATTGGGGTGAAGTTTAAAAACAATGAAGTTTTTGTTCCGGAGGTACTCGTTTCCGCGCGTGCCATGAATAAGGGCATAGAGGTTTTAAAGCCGTACCTGATACAGGCGGGCGTAGAAGATAAAGGTACTGCAGTGATTGGTACGGTCAAAGGAGACTTGCACGATATCGGTAAGAATCTTGTAAAGATGATGCTGGAAGGAAAAGGCCTGAAGGTGATAGACCTCGGAGTGGATGTTCCCGCTGAAAAGTTTGTGGAAGCGGCGAGAGAGAATGACGCCAGTATTATTTGCTGCTCTGCCCTTCTGACTACCACCATGACTGAAATTAAAACAGTGGTTGACGCAGTGAACGTATCGGATATCCGCTCTAAAGTGAAGATTATGATTGGCGGGGCTCCGGTAACCCAAAGTTATTGTGATTCCATTGGTGCAGACAAATACACGCCTGACGCAACCAGTGCGGCAGAAGCGGCTTTGGCTTTCTGCACCGCCTCCTAAGGAACCGCAAACAAACACCGCGTACGGATCTTTATTGATGCGGAAAGGTACGCGGTGTTTCCTTATAAATGGTACGGAAAGGAAACAGAAGCAGTGGATGACGAAATAAAGTATCTTGCGCAAAAACAACTTTCCTATCTGGAACAGATCAGCGAAGTGGATTGCAACCTGATTGATTTGGAAGACAGAAGTTTTGTCGCCATACGTGACGGCCATTCATTTTGCTGCCAGATCTGCAAAATGAATGGAAACGGAAAATGCGATTGCCTGAATACCCATTCCTACGGCGCCTATGAAGCGCAGCGCTGGGAAGGCAAATACATTTATTACTGTCCGCTCGGATTGATCTTCATTTCGAACGCACTGCTTGACCAGTCGCACCAGCTAACCGGTGCGTTTACGCTCGGACCGATTGTGATGGCTGAGAACTTTGATTCGATTCCGTTTATTGACGACTACTATATTAAGAGGCTGCCCCATCTTTCCACAACAAAGGTGAATGCCCTGTGCGAGCTGGCGGTTTCCGTCAGCCAATTTATTTCCTACGATCAGGGGGACTATGAAAGACGGGTCGAAAGCAATGAAGATTTGCGCAATCTCCTGTATCAGGAGCATGGGTGTCAGGACGACGATAAACAGCAGTATGAGTTCATCGTTGCAAATGAGCGTGAAATTAGGAGCTTGATTCTGGCGAAGGATAAAGTTGGCGCACAGGAACTGCTCAACAAAATGCTTGGGCAAATCTACTTCTCCAGTTCGGGAGATTTCTATACGATTCGCGCCAGAGCCGTTGAACTGGTGGTTCTGCTATCCCGCGCGGCAATTGACGGCGGGGCGGATGTCAAAGAAGTCTTCGGACTCAATACCGGTTTTATTAAAGAAACACAAACGTTTCATAATATTGAAGATTTAAGCAGGTGGCTTACCAATGTGATTCACTGCTTTATCAGCTGCGTGTTTGATTTTAATGAAGTGAAGCACATGGACATTATGTACAAAGTTCAGGAATACATCAATCTGCATTACAGGGAAAAAATTAATCTGGGCGATGTAGCGGATTATGTCTTTTTAAGCAAATCATATCTAAGTAAAATATTCAAAGATGAGATGAAATGCAATTTGACCAATTATATTAATAAGCTTCGGGTGGAGAAAAGCAAAACTTTTCTTTTGAGAAACAATGTTTCCCTTGTTGATATTGCGAATAGCGTAGGGTTTGATGACCAAAGCTATTTTACGAAAGTGTTTAAAAAGGTAACCGGAATTTCCCCCGGAAAATACCGAGAGACGCATGGGAATATTGTCGCGTAAGAGTGTGATGATTTTTTACAAAATTCTATGAATGATTCCAATAAACTTAGATGAAAATCAGGTATGATAATATATAGTCGAATAACTTTAAAAACGTCCTGATATTTGCGAGGATATTTTTCGTGATGCAAGGCGGACGACGAAGGCAGGCTGGCGCCTGACGAGGAGGACAACGCAGCAGTGCGGAAAACAGACCGCAAAGGTAGGACGGTTTTGGAGTTAATCGACTATAAGATAATCAGAGATTTCATTGCTTTTTATAAAGTGTCAGACTGGATGTAAGAGCTGGGAACGAGACAGGCTGATTATTAATTTAGAAAATGAGGAGTACATTCTTATGAATCCGAAAGAACTGTTAATTAAAACATTAAGGCATGAAGAAACCGATATTGCGCCATGGGTGCCTTTTGCCGGCGTTCATGCAGGCAAACTGCTGGGCTATACGGCAGACGAGGTCTTACAAGACGGGGATAAGCTGTTTGCCTCTTTGATGGAGGTCAACAAGCTGTACAAGCCGAACGGCCAGCCGGTTGTATTTGACCTCCAACTGGAGGCGGAATGCTTAGGCTGCGATTTGTTATGGTCAAAAAGCGGCCCGCCGTCGGTTTCATCCCATCCGCTTGAAAGTGAGCTGACCGTACCCTGCATTTGTACGGTCCCGACTGAAAATGACGGCAGAATTCCAATGGTTCTTGACGTAATGCGTCGAATGAAGGCGGCAGTCGGAGAAACCACTGCGCTCTACGGATTGATTTGCGGCCCGTTTACGCTCGCTTCTCATCTGCGCGGCAACGATATTTTTATGGATATGTTCGATGATGAAGAAACGGTCATGAAATTGCTGGATTACTGCACTGAAATCGGTATAAAAATGTCTGAGTACTATATTAAAGCGGGCATGGACGTAATCGCGGTGGTTGACCCGCTGGTCTCTCAAATTTCCTCGACCCATTTTGAAGATTTTATGTCAGTCCCGTTTACAAAGCTGTTTGGAAAAATCCGTGAGATGGGTGCTTATTCGTCCTTCTTTGTCTGCGGTAATGCGACAAGAAATATTGAGGTCATGTGCCAGACCAAGCCGGACTCTGTTTCCGTTGATGAAAATGTCGATCTTATCACGGCAAAAGAAATTACTGACCGATACAACATTGCAATCGGCGGCAACATTCCGCTTACTTCCATTATGCTGCACGGCACACAGCAGGACAACATGAAATACGTAGTTGACCTTTTGGATAAACTTCCGAACAAAAAGAATATGATCATCGCACCGGGCTGCGACATGCCGTATGACGTTCCGATAGAAAATGCCATTGGCGTTTCCCAGGCGGTTTTGCAGCCGGATCAGGTGCGTGAAATGGTGAAAAACTATGTAGCCGCCGAAGACGACATTACAGTGGAGCTTCCTGACTATGCATCCCTGAAAAAGCCGTTGGTGGAAATATTTACGCTGGACTCACAAACCTGCGCGGCCTGCCAGTACATGATGGGCGCAGCGAATGCAGCAAAAGAAGAATTCAGTGACAAAATCGACATGGTGGAATACAAATATACCATCAAAGAAAATATTGCGCGCTGCAAAAAAATGGGCGTCACAAATCTGCCCTGCATTTATATTAACGGAAAACTCAAGTTTTCATCCATTATTCCAAGAAAAGAAGAATTAGACGCCGCAATTAACGAGGTGCTTTAATCAATTCGATCTCATCTCTCTTTCCCTCTTTACAGTGGGGAGGTGAGATGGATTTATGTTTTACAATTTAATTTATGAAAAATGCGATGGAATGAGGTGCTGCGATGATTAAGCTCTATTTGGTCACAGGATTTCTCGGGGCAGGGAAGACAACGTTTTTAAAAAAGTTTATCTATCTATTTGAAAATCAGAAGCTCGCTTTGATTGTCAATGAGTTTGGCAAAGAGGGCATTGACGGCGCGCTCCTGTCTCCGCTCGGAATTGCCCTTTCTGAAATCAATAACGGCTCAATTTTCTGTTCCTGTCGGTTGGATCAGTTTGAACAAGTGCTTGACAACACGATCGCGCAGCAGCCTGATGTGATCGTCGTGGAAGCTTCGGGTTTGTCCGACCCGACCAACGTCCGCAAAATTCTTGCGCAGCCCGGCTGGGCTGCCCAAATTCAATATATGGGCAGCATTTGTCTTGTGGATGCAAACAGTTTTGAAAAGGTATACAGTACCGCACGGGTTTGTAAAAAGCAGCTGGCAGCCAGCGACGTTGTCATTCTCAATAAAACAGATTTGGCTGCCCCGCAAAAGGTGGATTCCGTGAAGCAGATGATTTTATCGCAGAGACCCGACTTGAAAATTTATGAAACAACGTTTGGAACCATTCAGTCGGATTGGATTCAAAGTATGGTTTCTCCCGAATTATTGCCGGAAGAATACGCAATGCAGACGAAGGATGTCACCTTAAAATCGCATCAGATTGTGTTGAGGAATGGCTTTCCACGTTATAATTTGGTGAAGTTCCTTGAAATGTTCCTTGAGGATACCTATCGCGTCAAAGGGTTTGTCCGTTTTGAAGACGGAATTTATCTGGTTGACTGTGTAGGGAATCTTGTCAAGGTCGAGAAATACGGGGAAACGGTAAAAGACAGCCTGTTACAAAAAATTGTGGTGCTTTCCGGCGGCGGTATGTCAACCGGAAAAAGTATCAGCGAAGCAGTAAAATGGTACAGCAAATGGATAGACAGTTGGGAATAGTTGAACAAATAAATTCAACGCTTTTAAAAAATGCCGGTCGCAAGGTGAACCGGCTGGCTTCGGTCGTGGCGGTTTAGTTGCTATCACCGCTTTGCTGCGGAAAAGGGGAAGAGACAGTATGAAATTAAAGAATATGAATATTGGTAAAAAGTTGATTTTAACATTTATTTTAGTAACGGTCGTTTCCAGTATCGGGGGCATTGTCGGCCTTAGCGTAATGACAAATATGAACGCAAGTTACAGTCGGGCGTTAACGAGTTATGGGTTTGCTCAAGGGGATATTGGGCTTTTCAATACGGAATTTAATTCCAACTACTCAAGCATAAAGGACATTATTAATACCACTGATTTTTATCAGGTGAATACCTATTCAACCCAGCTTAAGGCATCAAACACGAAATTAGACACCTATTTTTCTACTATGAAAAAAGGAATGGTGGATCAAAAAGAAGTAAGTTATTACAATGACATCAAGGATAACCTTACAAAGTATAAAACCATCAGAGATCAGATCGTCTCGCTTGTAACCGAAGATAAAATAACAGACGCTCAATCGCTTTTAACCGCGCAAGGCATACCTATTTCAGATAAAATCAGATCGATTACCAATAGTTTAATCAGTGAGAAAACAGCATCAGGCAATAAACTATCTGCAACTCTTACTGCACAGGCAAATACAGCAACGCTCATTATTCTTTTATTCATCATTGCTTCCGTTATTATTTCTCTCATCATTGCGGTGAGCATTGCACGCAGCGTCAGCAAGCCTGTAAAGGAAATGGCAGCAGCTGCAAGAAAAATGGCAGGGGGAGATTTGAGCACACAGGTCAGCGTAAATTCAAGGGATGAAATCGGGCAGCTGGGGGCAGCTTTCGCCGAATCCACTGCATCAATCAAAGCATACATAACCGACATTACAAAGGTTCTTGGCGAAATGGAAAATGGCGACTTAACGGTAGTTTCTGAATTGGAGTATATTGGTGATTATTCGGATTTAAAAAGCGCATGTGAGGGGATTCTTATATCGCTGAATGATACGCTGGGTCAAATTAGTCAAGCGGCGGAGCAGGTATCGAGCGGTTCCGAGCAAGTATCCAACGGTGCTCAGGCGCTGGCACAGGGAGCAACCGAACAGGCCAGCTCGGTGGAGGAGCTTTCCGCTACAATCACTGAAATATCAACTCATGTGAAGGATAATGCGGAGCATGCAACCGAAGCAAGTACAAATGTAAACCATGTTCGCTCTGAAATAGAAGTAAGCAACAAATATATGGGCGAAATGATTACTGCTATGACCCAAATCAATGATTCCTCCAGTGAAATTGGGAAAATAATTAAGACGATTGAGGATATCGCCTTCCAAACGAATATACTTGCTCTGAACGCCGCTGTGGAAGCAGCAAGAGCGGGTGCGGCGGGCAAAGGCTTTGCCGTCGTGGCGGACGAGGTGAGGAATCTTGCCAGCAAAAGCGCACAGGCGGCAAAAAATACGACCGCTTTAATTGAAAATTCCATGAGGCAAGTGGAAAACGGAACGAAAATTGCGGATGAAACTGCGAAATCTCTTCTTCGTGTCGTCGAAAGTACAAAAGTGGTTGCAGAAACGATTGAAAAAATTTCGACGGCATCCAATCGGCAATCTGATGCGATTGGCCAGGTAACACTTGGCGTTGACCAAATTTCAGCGGTTGTGCAGACCAACTCCGCAACAGCAGAGCAAAGCGCTGCCGCAAGTGAAGAACTTTCCGGGCAGGCGCAGTCGCTGAACACGCTTGTAAAGAGATTTAAATTAAAAAACGTAACGGGCGAGATCGGTGAACAGGACCGGCGCTCTGTAAATGATATACCGATAAGCTGATGAGAATGCCTTTTGCAAGGCGAGGCGGAGGATTGTTTTTTTACCGGTAAAGATGGAGTATACATAATATCCCCAATCGTAGGATTAAAACTACGATTGGGGATATTTGTGTGTCCTGATTCAATTCACTGATTTTCTGAAATTAGAATATCTTTCGGTAATATCAGGATTATTCTTCATGAATTCCACAAAGCTCTCAAAACATTTTATGGTATCGTCGCTGAACATGTGCTCAATTTTTTCTGTTTCCTCAAGTATCATTGCATCGCCAACGCCGATAATCCGTGTAAAGTCCTCGATAATCATGTGGCGCTTCAATAACCATGTCCCAAGGCTTTTGCCGCGTTCTTCCAGCATGATAAACCCATATTTTTCGTATTTAACAAGGCCCATTTTTGCAAGATGCTGAACCATCTTTGTTGCCGAGGAAGGTTGTATGTTGAGTGCCTGAGACAGTACGTGTACTCTTGTAAATCCATTATTCAACGATAGTCGGTAAATCATTTCGAGATAATCTTCCATGGATGCGGTCAAAGAATTGTCGTCTTTTTTCATATATTCATTAAAAGTGTAGAAATCCTTGTTATCCATACATATGACAATTCCTTTCTTGGGCAAAGCAGATTATCTTACCTGCGCCAGATGGTAATTGACGTTTAAAATTTGGATTGTCCCAATTACAAATTGCTATCATGTTAAATATATTCAACTGACCTCACATTCATTCCTAGGGGGAACACTTTTAATTCAAACGTCATAATTTGTATTGTCTAAAGAATGTTAGTCTGGACTAATATATAAGATGAACGGAAAGGTGATATATCCCATGCAAAGTGAAGAAAGTGCTGTCAATGTGGACTTGGGGCGGTTAAACGTCGGTTCGACCGCTATATACAGACCATATGTATACCCAAAACAAAACAAGCTCTTGCAATTAACAAAATATCTCGGCCCCGCGTTCGTTGTCAGTGTCGCTTATATCGACCCAGGAAATTTTGCAACAAATATCAGCGGTGGTTCAAAGTTTGGTTATGCCCTGATCTGGGTTGTTTTAGCCAGCAATTTAATGGCTATCTTTTTACAGACAATGTCCGCAAAGCTTGGAATCGCGACAGGGCACAATCTGCCTGAGATGTGCGCAAAGGTATTCTCAAAACCCGTCAATTGGACTTTTTGGATTGTTGCAGAGTTTGGCGCAATGGCAACTGATCTGGCAGAGTTTCTTGGCGGAACATTGGGGCTGAATCTCTTGTTCAACATTCCGATGCTTTATGCGGGCTTGCTGACAGGGCTGCTTACTTTTTTGATTTGTTATACGGAAAAATACGGACAAAAAGTTGTGGAGGTAATTATTACCGTTCTTGTGGCGGTGATCAGTTTCGCGTATCTGACTGAAATATTTCTCGCCAAGCCTGATTGGGCTCAGGTGGGAATTCATACAGTCATTCCTTCTCTGCCAAATGGCGAAGCAGTCATGATTGCCGTTGGAATGCTTGGAGCGACGGTGATGCCGCATGTAATTTATTTACATTCACAGCTTGTACAGTGCAGATGCAATGACATCACGGCGGAAGGAAAAAAGCATCATCTTAAAATGGAAAAAATAGATATTGCAATCGCAATGAACGTTGCGTTTTTTGTCAATGCGGCAATGGTGGTGGTTTCCGCCGCCGTATTTTTCAGGAATGGTATGGTGGTGGACACCATGCAGCAGGCGCATAAATCATTGGAACCACTGCTGGGGTCGCTGTCAAGCGGTGCTTTCGGCATTGCGCTGCTTGCTTCCGGGTTGTCCTCTTCTGCGGTGGGCACTATGGCAGGGCAGACGATTATGAAAGGCTTTGTAAATATCAGCATTCCAGCTAACCTCAGAAGAATTATCACGATGATGCCTGCGCTTATTATTATCGCATGTGGCATTAACCCAATGGATGCACTCGTGCTGAGCCAAATCGTTCTGAGTTTTATTCTTCCGATGCCAATTGTGCAAATGCTGGTGATTGCGAAGCGGAAAGATTTAATGGGCAATTTTGCAAACAAAACAGGGGTGCGGTTCTTGGGTGTTGTGATTGCGGCTATCATTATTTCATTAAACATGGTACTGCTATATTTGGCATTTTCGGGGCAGACATGACTTGCAGTATTATGCATTCCTAGTCATAGCTGGAAATGTCACAATAATATGCTTTAGTTTGCTAAAATCAGTAATTAATTTAATTTTGTTACCAAAAATTTATTGGATATGAGCTAAATTATTGTAAAATATACTAAAATATGTTAAACTATATAAGTTTATAAGGTTATTTAATATTTCAAACTGATAAAATGTTGTGAACAATTGGATTGGCTGAAAGGACGTAGAAATGGAACAAGGCAATAAGCAAACTGACAGTGTACCGGAAGATCACTCAGGTAGTACGGTGAAGATGACATTTCACGAACTTGAAGCCATTACTAACAGTATTCCGGGCGGCGTCGCACAATTTGCGTTAGATGAGAATCTGACCTTGCTCTATGCAAACGATGGATTTTATCGGATCTGCGGCTATATGAGGGCTGATTTTGCCGGCAAAACAGGAACCGATATTCTGGAGCAGCTTGTCGTATGGGAAGATACGGCATATATTTTGAAGACCGTTTCGGAGCAGCTTCAATGCGGCAGTGAGATAAAACTGGAATGCCGTATTACTACCAAAAAAGGCAAAATTGTATGGATTCAGATGAATGCTTCCAATTCAAGAACCGAACGCGGGCTTGATGCCCTTCATTGTATTTTCGTGGATATCACGAGTGAAAGATTGCTGCGTCAGCAGCTGCAGCTTGATCAGGAGCGCTACCAAATTATTACGGAACAATTCAATGATGTGTTCTTAGAATATAGCTTTGAAACCGATACAATCTACGTTTCCTCCAAATGGGAAGATCTTTTCGGGTATCCAATGCCGCGTGAAAACGTAATTTCCAATATTTTATCGAACGAAATCGTATATGATGACGACAAGACTGTTCTTTCTAAAATTATGGATCAGGCAAGGGCGGGAGCCTTGCAAAGCGAATTTGAAATACGTCTCCGCAAGCGCGGGGCAGGCTATATCTGGACGAATGTGAATACTACCATGATTTGTGATGAAATCGGCAATCCGATAAAAATCATCGGTAAGATTTCTGACATTGACCAGCAGATACGGGAACGTGAGAAGCTGATTTCCAACGCACAGCGGGACCCATTTACAAAGCTCTACAATAAGACGACAGTCGAATCATATATCAGTATTTGCTTACGCTCCACTACTCCGGACTATCGGCATGCGCTGATGATTATTGATGTTGATAATTTTAAATATGTAAATGACACACTCGGTCATCTTTTCGGGGATGCGGTCCTTTCCGGAATTTCCGCAAGACTTCGCGTTATGTTCCGCAGTTCGGATATTATTGGCCGGTTTGGCGGGGATGAATTTATTGTATTTTTGAAAAATGTGGGCGGAAATGACAAAATCGAAGAAAAAGCCAGAGCGGTGTGCGATATTTTTCGGGAAACTTATACCGGGGAGAATCGGGATTATAAAATATCAGGAAGTGTCGGAATTTCCGTGTATCCGGAAGACGGGGGGAATTTTCAAGATCTCTTCAAAAAAGCGGATTTAGCACTGTATGAAGCAAAAGGGCACGGCAAAGACGGCTTTGTTATATACAATGAAAGAAATCATAAAGGTCATTAAATCCAGACAGCATAAAACAGCAGGGCGGTCAGTTGACCGCCCTGCTGTTTTATGCTTTACCGGTTATATCTCGTAGTCAATGCATTCCCTGCCACAAACCAGTTGATGAACGGTTTCTTTGATGGCGAGATGGGCGGGATGCGTCTGGTACTTTTCCTGTGCATCCTTTGTGGTGAATTCGCAGTACAGTGCGAGGTCAAATCTGCCGCCGTTATAGTTCTGGCCTACTTCAATCGCGGTCAGCCCATTTACAACTCCTATAAGTGCCGTGAATCGCTTATTCAAATCCGTTATAATTTTGCTGCCGTCTTTCTTAGCCTCGTCTGTCAATGTCCATAAAACAATGTGTTTTATCATGTTGATTACTCCCTTTTGTTATTTATATTTAAATATCAAAGATATTTAAGCCGTCCTAATTTGAGCTTCTGAGGTTCTCTTACTCTATATCAAGGTTGGTTTAGAATCCTCGTCGTGCTCCTCTATTCCGATATCATTTTGAAGAACTCCTCCGAAAGCGACCGCGTCTCTGCCAAATTTTGAACGAATTTGATCAAGTGTGGTTTCAAGCTGTTCCTGCTTTTCATGGCTGACACCTCCGCCGCTGCCAAAAAGGCTGAGCTGTTCGCAGGGAATATTATCCGGAACCAGATTTGTGCCGGTAATGGTAAGCATGCGAATGGGTGCATTCAGGTTCCACGCCGACTGAATCAGCTCCATGCCGGTGTCCACCAGTTCTTTCGCCAGATGAGTGGGGGATGCAAGCGTCTTTTGGCGGGTTATCGTTTTAAAATTCGGATTCCGGATGGTTACCTGAATCACCCAGCATTTGACACCCTGTTCCCTCATGCGGCCTGCGACACTGTCGGCCAGCACCGCGACGCCGAGGCGAATGTCAGCGATTCCGACTAAATTGCGCTTGAACGTCATGCCGTTGCCGACTGACTTGATTTCACGCTTATCAAGCACATTCTTCACAGGACTGCTGTCCAGACCATTTGCATAATCATGCAGTGCCCCGCCTGCTTTTCCTAGATGTGCCATGAGGAGCGGTCGGTCGCTTGAAGCCAATTCGCCGATGGTGTGGATTCCAAGTTTTGCAAGCGTTTCCGCAGCACTTTTTCCGACATAAAGCAGCGTATTTACCGGCAGGGGGAAAACAATCTGCTTCCAGTTTTCGCGGCTGATTACGGTGGTTGCATCCGGCTTTTTGTAGTCGCTGCCAAGCTTCGCGAAGATTTTGTTATACGAAACGCCAACGGATATGGTAAGCCCGATTTCCCGCCGGATGATTGCGCGAAGTTCATCGGCAATCTGTGTTCCGCTGCCAAAAAGCGACCGGCTGCCGGTTACATCGAGCCAGCTTTCATCAATTCCGAATGGCTCCACCAAATCGGTGTAACGCTGATAAATTTGGTTGATTTTTATGGAATACCTGCGGTATTCTTCATGATGAGGGGGAGCCAGAACCAAATCCGGACATTTCTGTTTTGCCTGCCAGATTGTTTCTGCTGTTTGGATACCGTATTTTTTTGCCAGTTCATTTTTAGCCAGAATAATTCCGTGTCTGTTTTCCGGATTCCCGCAGACAGCCATTGGAACGGTCTTAAATTCCGGGTGCAAGATGCATTCGACAGAAGCAAAAAAGCCGTTGCAGTCACAATGCAGAATGGTTCTGTCCATTGTTTACACCCCTTCATAAAATAAGCGTATGGCAATCCAACAAATACAGAGAAAAATTTCTATAGCTTTATTATATCATAAATTACATCAATGAAAACAAAAACTCCGGCTGAATTTTATCAGCCGGAGAATTCTTAACTTTCTTTTACCACCAGACTGCTGCCGTCATAGTCCACTGTCAGTGTTGTTTTCGGTTTTAAATCCGCGATAATGATTCGTTTTGCAATCAGTGTTTCCACCTTGCTCTGGATGAACCGTTTCAGCGGCCTTGCACCGTAAACCGGGTCATATCCCTGATCTACAATATAATCCTTCGCCACCTGTGTCAACTTTACAGTGAGCTGCTTTTCTTCCAGACGTTTCTGCAAGTCTGCAATCAGCAAATCAACAATTTTATGGATTTCGGTGCGGGAGAGAGGCTTGTAGAACACAATCTCGTCCAGACGGTTCAAAAACTCCGGGCGGAATTGCTGTTTGAGCATCGAGTTAACTTCATTTTTTGCTTCTTCACTGATTTGGCCGTCCTGCCCAATCCCTTCAAGAATGGCGCCGGAACCCAGATTAGAGGTCAAAATAATAATGGTATTCTTGAAATCCACTGTTCTGCCCTGAGAATCAGTAATTCTGCCGTCATCCAATACCTGTAACAGAATATTGAAAACATCGGGGTGCGCCTTTTCCACTTCATCAAACAGAACTACAGAGTAAGGATGCCTGCGTACTGCTTCGGTCAGCTGGCCGCCCTCCTCGTAACCCACATAACCCGGAGGCGCGCCGATTAGGCGCGACACGGAGTATTTTTCCATGTATTCGGTCATGTCGATACGAACCATGTTGTGCTCGTCGTCAAACAGGGCCTGAGCCAGCGCCTTAGCCAGTTCGGTTTTGCCGACACCCGTCGGGCCGAGGAACAGGAATGAGCCGATCGGACGGTTCGGATCTTGGATACCGGCACGGGAACGGATGATTGCTTCCGTAACTCTTTCAACGGCCTCATCCTGACCGACAACCCGTTCATGCAGGATGTCGTCAAGCTTCAAAAGCTTCTCGCGTTCGCCTTCCATGAGTCTTGCAACCGGAATACCCGTCCAGCGACCGATGATTTTTGCGATTTCTTCATCAGTTACGCGGTCTCGCAGCAGGGAATCGGAGGCTTGTGTTTTCTCAGCAATCTGTTCTTCCGCTTCCAGTTGCTTGGTGAGCTCCGGTAGTTTGCCGTATTTATATTCCGCAGCCTTGTTTAGATCGTAATTACGTTCCGCTTTTTCAATTTCGGTATTTACCTTTTCGATTTCCTCCCGCAATTTCTGCACTTTACTAATTGCCTGTTTTTCGTTTTCCCACTTTGCTTTCATTTCCTTAAATAAGGAACGCTGATCGGCAAGTTCTTTCTGAATTTCTTTCAGATGTTCCTGAGAAATTGGATTAGTCTCTTTCTTCAAAGCGGCTTCTTCAATTTCATGCTGCATGATTTTACGGGAAATCTCGTCAAGCTCCATCGGCATAGAGTCAATTTCAGTACGGATCATGGCACAGGCTTCATCGACAAGGTCGATGGCCTTGTCAGGAAGAAAACGGTCGGAAATATAGCGGTTGGAAAGTACGGCCGCCGCAATCAGCGCCTGATCCTGAATTTTAACGCCGTGAAAGACTTCGTAGCGTTCCTTTAAACCGCGCAGAATCGAGATGGTATCGGCCACACTCGGCTCTTCTACCATGACAGGCTGGAAACGCCGTTCCAGCGCGGCGTCCTTTTCAATATACTGGTGATATTCGTTTAAGGTGGTCGCACCGATACAGTGCAGTTCACCGCGCGCCAGCATTGGCTTCAGAATATTGCCCGCATCCATGGAACCTTCAGTTTTCCCCGCGCCTACGATGGTGTGAAGCTCATCAATAAAGAGAATGATTTTCCCATCACTCTTTTTTACTTCATTCAACACCGCTTTCAGGCGTTCTTCAAACTCGCCGCGGAACTTCGCGCCTGCAATCAGCGCGCCCATGTCCAGCGAAAACAGCTTGCGCTCTTTTAAATTGTTCGGAACGTCGCCGCGCACGATGCGAAGGGCAAGCCCTTCGGCAATGGCGGTTTTTCCGACGCCCGGTTCCCCAATGAGTACAGGATTATTTTTCGTTTTGCGGGAAAGAATACGGATTACATTCCTGATTTCCGAATCCCTGCCGATCACAGGGTCAAGCTTATGGTTTTTAGCAAGCTCCACCAAATCCTGTCCGTATTTTGAGAGGGAATCGTAGGTCTCCTCCGGGCTGTCGCTGGTCACCCGTGTATTTCCGCGTACGGTGGAAAGCGCGGAGAGGAAACTGTTCTTATGAATTCCGAACGAGTCAAATACGCTGCGCATGGCGGCGTTCGGCTTATTCAGCAGCGCAAGCATGATATGTTCCACTGAAACATACTCGTCTTTCATGCGTTCGGCTTCTTTTTCCGCATCGACCAAAACCACGTCAACATCCGAAGAAACATAAATTTTCCCCTGTTCACGTCCCGGTCCGGTTACTCCCGGCAGCTTTGCGGTTTGCTTTTTCACACTGCTCAGAACAGCGTCCGGATCAATGTTCATTTTTTTAAGAAGCTGCGGAATCAAACCGTTGTCCTGTGCCAAAAGTGCTTCGGCAAGGTGCTCCTCTTCAATCTGCATGTTGTTGTTTTGAATTGCGATGTTTTGGGCTTCCTGAATTGCTTCCAATGATTTTTGTGTAAATTTTTGAGCGTTCATCGTATCAAACCTCCTCGCTCGGTATCATCTTATTTTTTGTTATATCATGACTCCACTTTTAATGAAGTCCCGGTACTCGTTTTCCAACTCCAGAGCCGTTTCTTCCAAATTATCCAGCTCCGCGAAATACTGCTTCAGACTTGCATCAAACATTCGGATATATTCTGAAATTGCGTTTGCTACGGCTTCGTTTGTACGCTGGGCTTCATTGCTTGGCGGCAAGAACTGGCGGATATATCTTCCGGGTTCAATCCGGAAGTACACTTGACCGTTTGAAAATAAAGAACCAATGTACTTATTTTCAAGCCCTGCCCAAAATTCAAAAAAATCCGTTAGAATGTCAATCAGCGGCTGACTTTGGGTTCTCATGGAAACTCTTAATTCACCTACGGTAGGCTCACAAACGCGATAAAGCTCCAACACATAACGTATGTTAGGCTGATACCGGTATTTCAGCGCGCTGCGAATCGAAATCATGGTGTCGCTGGGCTGAAACTGCATTTGAAAGTAATCTATGCCGGCCATCATCTCCTCTACACAGCCAAAAATATCTTTGATTCGCATTTCCGGAGTGGGGCAGGAGAGATACTCGGCTAAGATTTGATTGATCAGATTGCTGCGGCTTGTATTCTTTTCATATGCCATTTTGTCCACGGCATCGACAACATCGTCAATCAACACCAGACTGTAAACATTTCTGTCCATCTTAATCCCTCCAATCTGAACATCCGCTCTTTTATCAACATTATATCTCTATTATATAATTTGTCAACAGTATTATATAAGTTTAAATACAAAATTATAGTATATAAACACTATTATATTACAAAAAGTATAAAAATTGAACAAACCCATTATAATGAAAAATAATCCAAATCATAAAGAAGCTTCGGTTCTACTCAACAGTGGCGCGCTCCCGTGCGCCACTCAGAGGGGTGAGGGCGGCGGAGCCGCCCTTTTCGCTCCGCTGGGGCGCAGAGCTTTTCGGGAGTTTTCGCAAAAAAGCCATGCACCTGTGTAAGCTTTCAACTCTTGAATTCTTCAATTTACGATTATTATCTCGTGATTTTTCTTAATTGTGAAATAGAGCCTCCGAAATTCAAATTCGGAGGCTCTATGATCAGTCATGTTTTTTATATCCGGTGCTGAAATCAACCAGATTGTTCAGCTGTTCTCCACGAAGATATCTGCCCAGATTATCGGCACACATTTTCAAAACGCGTTCGTATGTTTCAGGCAGATTGAAGTTGCCGGAAACATGGGGCGTAATTAATATATTTTTTGCGTCCCAAATCGGGTGTTCGGGAGGCAGCGGTTCCGGGTCGGTTACATCGATTGCCGCGCCGCCCAGCTGGCCGGAGTTTAACACGTCGCAAAGCGCGTCGGTGTCGATTGCTTTGCCGCGTCCGACATTTAAAAGAATAGAACCGGGTTTCATGAGCGCAAACTTTTCTTTGCCAAAAAGCTTGTGCGTTTGAGGTGTTTCTGGCAGGCTGAGCGTTACCACATCCGCGCGCGGCAGGAGCTCGTCTAACTGGTCAATCAGATACAGCTCGTCAAGATAGTCCGGCTTCGTTAGGCCGGTGCGCCGAATTCCAATGGTGTGCCCGCCCAGTGATTTAAATCGTTTTGCGAATTCACCGCCAATGTCGCCCAGACCAACAATCAGCGCAGTAGAGCCGAATATTGATTTCACAGTTCCCTCGTCGTGCCAAAAATGTTTTAGCTGATTTTCCTTGTAAAGAGGCAGATTTAAAAATAAACTGAGTACCATTCCCATCATATATTCCGAGATTGCCAGGCCGTAGCATCCGCTGGCGTTTGTAAGCAAGACATTCTGAGGCAGTACACCGCCTTTTAGAATATGATCCACACCGGCGCTGGCTAATTGCAGCCATTCAAGATTTTTAGCGTATATCATCATTTTGGGGCTCGGATAGCCAATGATGGCATTTGCACGTTCAATTTGCTCGGTACTGGCCTTGCCCGGCTCCACATAGACGATATCCGTATCAGGGGCGGCATCTCTCAATAAGTTTTTGTGCGCTTCATCAATGGGTAAAATAACGAGTATATTCTTTTTTTCGTTCATATTCAAGCACGATCCTCTCTAATCGCATCCGCTGCGGCTCGACTCGCATGGATGTAGGTTGTGTCAAACAAAGGGATAGGGGTGTCGCCCTGCTTTATCAATAATCCAATCTCAGTGCAGCCTAAAATAACGCCCTGTGCTCCGGCTTTCGCCAACTTATCCATGATGTGAAGATATTTTTTCTTGGACTTCTCGGAAATAATACCGAGGCACAGCTCGTCATAAATGACTTTGTTGATGAACACCCTTTCCGCGGCGTCCGGAATCAGTACGTTGATGCCGCGGTCGGTGAGCCTTTTTTTATAAAAGTCCTGCTCCATTGTATATTTTGTCCCAAAGAGAGCCACTTTCATTACATTGTTTTTCTCTAATTCATCGGCGGTCACTTCGGCAATATGGAGAATCGGGATTGAAATATTTTTTTGAATTCGGTCAGCAACCTTATGCATCGTATTGGTGCAGATCACGATGAAATCCGCACCTGCTCTTTCAAGACTGACGGCGGCCTGCGAAAGAAGTTCGGCGCTTTTATCCCAATCGCCTTTTGACTGACATTCCTCAATTTCGTGAAAATCCACACTGTATAACACGCATTTTGCGCTGTGTAACCCGCCAAGGATTTTTTTCACCGTTTGATTGATAATTTGATAATATTCGGCTGTGCTTTCCCAACTCATGCCGCCAATTAAACCAATTGTTTTCATTTTTATAGCCATTCCTTTCTACAGAGAGGCGGGGATTAACCCCAGTTTAACTTTAAACTTTTTCCTTCTTCTTTTTCATCATCATATAATTTCCTAATTCAGCAAACCCGATTTTGCGGTAGATGCTCCCGGCTGCCGGATTATCATAAAATAAGCATAGAAATTGTTTCCCTTCGTTTAAAAAGTCATAGCAGAGTTTTGCAACGAGGCTGCTAGCCAGCCCTGTGTTCCTTGCATTGGGCAAAGTAGCAACTCCAACAATCATAGCCGAAACGGAATTTTCCGCCGAAGTAGAGGCAATCGACATGAGCTTACCGTTCAGGTACGCGCCGTAGGAACGCCCCCCGTTTTCAAGGTTGAAGCGGACAGACTTTGTATAATCGCTGTAATTATCGCGGAATTCCTCAATCTTCAAATAAAGTGAAACAATGTCTGACGCGTCTTCCGGCTTCAGGCGTCGCACCTCGGCGCCGGCGGGCGGATTTGGCTGAACCTTAACTCCATTTAAACGGGCAAGATAGGTGCTTTGTCCCCGTTTGTCCGGAAAATAGGGGAGGAGTTTTTCAACGACGTCGCCCTTGCCGCTGATACAGTTAATTTGTTTCCTGGAAAGAAACTCCGCTATTTTTTCAGCGTCATAATCAAAATGATGGCTGTATATGATGTAGTTATCCAAATAGCGGAGTAACAGGCAGTCGTAACTTCTACCCTCCTCGTTCACAAAGACTTCTACATCCTGATTATCAAAACCGAAATTTTCAATATCTCCTATAATAAATAAATTAAATTCAGGCTGCTGCATAACGTAATCAAGTACCTGCTTACGGTCTTTTTGTGTCAATTTCCGCATAATTTATCCTTCTTTCTAACTGTAAAAATTATAACATAAATTCCAGATAACAAAAAGGGAGAAACAGGATAAAAATCCCAGTTCTCCCAAATCAATTTTAGTCAGTATAACTGGCTTGCTTCCAGTTTTTCACGCCACAGTTCTTCCAAGGTTTTTACATCTTCAGAAAATTCCTTGGAGGTTTGTACTTCCTTTTTTTCGAGTTCTTCCAGCACCTCAAAGCGGAAGGCGCTTTTGCCAAACTCCGCCCAGTCATTTTGCAGTTTAATATTGATGCTCGAACCGGTTTTCAGTGAAAATTCAAACCGGTTTCGCACGCCCTGCAAGTCATTGGAGGAAAGCAGCAGTAATTTTCCGTTTGCTGTATTTTTAATGGCATACACTCCGCCGATGATTGTTCTCTCTTTATACTGCGCTAATTTTTCTTTTTTACTTAGATTTTCCATTATTAATAACCTAACTCTTTCAATAAGTTGGACAGCGTTTTCAAACGCTCACTGATTAGTTCGTCATCCTCACTGAGAACCCGGGAAAACAGCTTCATATCTTCGTCAATCATAGGATTTTCAGTGCAGACGGACACGGTCATGGCATCTCCTTGCAAGCCGATGCGGTCAATGGTTGTGTGTTCCGGGTCATATAGCTTTTCATAACGGTAGGCTTCCGCAAAATGCTGCTTTGTCCTGCAAATCAGAATTGCCAAGTCAATCACTCGGTGCAAAGGCAGCTCTTCCGATTGGCGAGACCATTTTTCTCCAGTGTAGCGCCAAACTTTGGCGGAGATGTCCACTTTGCCGCGGTCATTCCACTGCGCCAGACCCAAGGAAAGTCCCTTTGCGTCGGAATGATACGCAGTTCTGCCGTCCACATTTTCGTAGTTTTCAGAGACAATGACAGGCTTATGTTTCAGTGTAGTCGGAATTTTCATAACATCAAATCCATTCAGTAATTTAGTAAATTAGTAAGTTACTAATATTATATGTAATATCCTATGAATTGTCAACTATTAATAGCAATCGATTAAATAAAACAATACTATTATCGCCTATCTCCCCCGCCTCTGGCGGGGGAGATAGGCGATAAATTTTCTTCTTTATTTGTTATAATAAAAAAGCGGAGCAGGAATAAATCCTGTTCCGCTTCAAGCTAATCAATTGTTATCCCATACAGACATGAACCAAATGATCTTTGCCGTCTCCGCACACCGGAAGAAGGTTCCCCTCTATCTGTTTTCCATCAAGTGTCATGCTCTTTACACCTTTTTGCACCCCTGCCGTATTATCGACCTCAATCACATAGGTTGCACCGCGAAATTTCCGTTCCACGGTAAAACCGCTGAAGTTTTCAGGAATGCAAGGGTCTATTTCGAGACCTGCGAGTTGAGGGCGGATTCCCAGAATAAACTGGGAAACATTATAAAATGTCCACGCCGCCGTGCCTGTCAGCCAAGAGTTTTTGGCTTCTCCGTGCCGTGGAGCGTCACGCCCCGCGATCATCTGCGGGTATACATAAGGTTCAGTGCGATGGATTTCGCTGATCTCTTCAAGATATGCCGGACAGGTTTTCTTATAGACCTCAAAAGCCCGGTTTCCGTGGCCGAGCACTGTTTCTGCTATGGAAATCCACGGATTATTGTGGCAGAAAATGCCGCCGTTTTCTTTGTATCCCGGGGGATACGAAGAAATCTCTCCAAGGTTGATATGGTAGGTGGTATAGGATGGGGAATTCAATACGATTCCGTACTTCGTGTCAAGATATTTCTGCACGGAGTTGAGCGCGCGTTCTGCAAGCCCTTCCTTCACCCCGATACCGGCCATAATACAAAAGCCCTGCGGTTCAATAAAGATTTTTCCCTCGTCACATTCCTTGCTGCCGACTTTATTGCCAAAGGCGTCGTAGGCACGCAGAAACCATTCCCCGTCCCAGCCGCTTTTCAGCACAGCGTCAGTCATATCCTGCACTGCATGCCGCACGCGTTCCGCTTCGTCATTCAGCCCGGATTCGCGACAGATTTCTACATAGGCCGGGCCGATTGAAACAAACATGCCGGCGATAAATACAGATTCCGCAACCCCGTTTTCAAAATTTGCGCAGGTTTGGAAAGACTCGCCCGGCGTTTTGGAGAAGCAGTTCAGGTTCAGGCAGTCATTCCAGTCCGCTCTCCCGATCAGCGGGAGCTTGTGCGGGCCGAGATGATTCAATACATGGTCGAAGGAACGCTTCATATGCTCAAGCATTGAGGTGGCTTTCGACTCATCGTTGTCAAACGCAATCTGTTCCTTCAAAATCGACCAGTCACCGGTCTCCTTTATGTATGCGGAGACACCGAAAATCAACCATAGCGGATCATCGTTGAAGCCACTGCCAACGTCGAGATTACCCCGTTTCGTCAGGGGCTGATATTGATGGTAGGCACTGCCGTCCTCCATCTGAGTTGCGGCAATTTCCAAAATTCGCTGTTTTGCACGTGACGGGATGAGATGCACAAAACCGAGCAAATCCTGTGTGGAATCCCGGAATCCCATCCCTCTGCCGATGCCTGATTCAAAGTAAGAAGCAGAACGGGACATGTTAAAGGTCACCATGCACTGATATTGGTTCCAGATATTTACCATACGGTTCAGCTTTTTATCCGAGCTTTTTAGGCGATAAGTGGAAAGCAGATCGCTCCAGTACTCCTTTAACTGATTCAGAGCCGCGTCAACCTGGTCGTCGGTTTCAAAGGCGCGCAGAAGCTTTTGAGCCGGAGTTTTGTTGATTACATCGGGTGCTTCCCATTTTTGATCGTCTGGGTTTTCACAGTACCCTAAAACGTAAATAAAGCTTTTTTCTTCATTTGGCGCAAGCGTAACCTCAATATAATGGGAACCGATCGGCGCCCAGCCGCTTGCGACAGAATTGCATGCTTTGCCGCCGAACACAGCGTCAGGCTTGTCAAAGCCATTGTACTGTCCCAAGAACGTTTCCCGGTCAGTATCAAAGCCGTCAATCGGCGCGTTCACTCCAAACACCGCGTAATGATTGCGGCGTTCGCGGTACTCCGTTTTATGATAGATCGCGCTGCCGATGATTTCAACTTCGCCAAGGCTATAGTTACGCTGGAAATTCGTCATATCATCCAATGCGTTCCAAAGGCAAAACTCAACAAAGGAAAAGACCTTAAAGCTCTTCGGCTGATCGGTTGCATTTTTGAAACTCAGGCGGTGTACTTCACAATCTGCGCCAATTGGCACAAAAGACGTTTGTTTTGCTTCAAGGCCATTCCTGCTGGAATCAAATATGCTGTATCCCATGCCATGACGGCATTCGTAATGATCCAACTTTGTTTTCGTCGGTGCCCAGCCCGGGTTCCAAACAGTATCACCGTCATTTATGTAAAAGTATCGTCCGCCCGCGTCAGTCGGCACATTATTATAGCGGTAGCGCGTAAGACGAAGCATCCGCGCATCTTTATAAAAACAATAGCCACCCGATGTGTTGGAAATCAGAGAGAAAAAGTTTTCATTGCCTAAATAATTTATCCAGGGGTAAGGGGTATCTGGCCGTGTTATCACATATTCCTTTTGTACGTCATCAAAATGTCCAAAAATCATAAAATATAAACCTCCCAATGAACTGTTTACTACGGTTTTACGAAAACGATTTCGTAAAACATTTTGTAAACAAGACAAAATGCTTTTGCTGTTTCTAATAGTAACGGTAAATTGATATAAAATCAAGTGAATTTTTATATTTGGGAATATATACAACAATACTACATAATTATGTGAAATCATTGCATATATTAACTACTAATCAAAGCAATATTCAATTTGTCTTTCAAAACGAAGCACAAATATGGAGAGGAAAAGACTGCAATTATTCAAAATCTGTTTTAAAGTGACTTACCGAAAACAATTTCGGTAATAATATTAAAACAGGAAATATATTAACGAAAAATAGCGATTTATGTAGATAAATTCATATTGTAAAATAATTATATCTATTAATTTTAAAAAAATACTTGCAAAATTAGTGATTACAGATTATACTAAAGTCACGAAAACGGTTTAGAATTGGAGGTGATCGAATGGCAAATATAAAAGATATTGCCGTTCAGTGCGGATTATCTGTTTCAACGGTCAGTAAAGCGCTCAATAGTTACAGTGATGTCAGTAAAAAAACCAGAGATCGTGTACTTAAGGCAGCCGAAGAAAATGGATACTTTCCAAACTCGAATGCGCGGGCATTAAAAACAAACCGAACCTTCAATATCGGAATGCTGTTTGTGGATGATGCGCAAAGCGGATTAAAGCATAACTATTTTGCCGCTGTGCTGGATAGTTTCAAGGTGGAAGCGGAAAAGCATTATTACGATATTACCTTTATTAATCATAATATCAATATTGGAAACCGGCCGATGACTTTTTTGGAACACTGTAAATATCGCAACTTTGATGGTGTGTGTATTGCCTGCATTGATTTTCAGCAGCCGGAGGTTGTGGAATTGATAAACAGCAGTCTTCCGGTTGTTACAATTGACCACCTATTTAACAATCATACCAGTATCAATTCAACCAATGCTCAGGGTATGCATGAACTCGTCGAATACATATACAGTATGGGACATCGTAAGATTGCGTATGTTCACGGTGAAAAATCTGCGGTTACTGAGCAGCGTTTGACCAGCTTCTGTAAAACATTAATGAATCTGGGCGTAGATGTTCCCTCAGAGTATTTGGTAGATTCAGCCTATCAGGACCCAAACGGAACAAAGCAATGTGTCAGGGAACTTTTGAATCTGCCCAATCGTCCGACCTGCATCATTATGCCGGATGACTATGCTGCGCTTGGGGGAATTGAAGCGATTGAAGCCGCCGGGCTTCGGATTCCGGAAGATATTTCGGTAGCCGGATACGATGGGATTGCTCTTTCTCAGGTGATAAAGCCACGGCTTACAACGCTGGAACAAGATACCCAGATGCTTGGCCGTGAAGCAGCGCGCAGGCTGATTGAGCAGATTGAAAACCCGCTGACAACACTTACGGAGAACGTTGCGGTAAACGGCAGGCTGATTGTAGGGGAGTCTGTAGCAAGAATACCCTTATAGTTGGGGGCGCGTTTCAGGAGAGTTGGAAAAATTACATTCCACCAAAGAAAGCAAGGGGGGATTCGCAAAATGGCAGTAAAACAGTCTGTCAGCAACATAGGTATCGGCGTAAAGTCGACCCGGAAAATTAAAGTGAGGGAAAAGAGTAAGGGTGCACGGAAAAGAAATATGGCATTTTACTTGATGCTGTTGCCCGGTGTCCTGATTTTGCTTATTAACAACTATTTTCCCATGATAGGTGTTTTGATACCCTTTAAAGATTATTCCTATAAAGTAGACCAAGGTTTTTTCGGCAGTTTATTTTCAAGTCCGTTTGTGGGATTTAAAAATTTTGAGTTCTTGTTTACTTCGGCCGATTGCTTTTCGGCAACCGTGAACACAATCGTCTATAACGTTGTTTTTATAGCGCTTGACCTGATTGTACCAATTGCGTTTGCAATATGTATGTCGGAGATGTGGAGTCAAAAGAGATCAAATACATATCAGACACTGATGTTTCTGCCATATTTCATTTCGTGGGTTGCGGTAAGCTATGTCGCATATGCCTTCTTCTGCAACGCAGGTTTTATTGACAAGCAGGTTTTACCACTGTTCGGTATAAAAAGTGTCGATTTCTATTCGAGACCAGAATTTTGGCCGGCAAACATCATCTTTTTCCATCTGTGGCATTACACCGGCTATAATATTATCATTTATATCGCAGCGCTATCGGGAATAAGCACCGAATATTATGAAGCTGCCGCGCTTGACGGTGCAACAAAATGGCAGCAGGTTCGGTATGTTACGCTGCCAATGCTCAAAACAACCGCTGTAATCCTGACGCTGCTCGCAGTGGGCCGTATTTTTAACGGAGACTTTGACCTGTTCTACAATGTTCCCAAAAATGTTTCTCAGCTTTACAGCACAACCAGCATTCTTGACACTTTTGTTTATAACCAACTAATAAACCTTGGAGATGTGGGGATGTCCGCTGCCGCAGGCCTGTATCAGGCAGTTGTTGGGTGTGTGATTGTGTTCATATGCAATTTTGTCGTCAAAAGGGTCGATTCGGATTCCGCTCTGTTTTAAATTCAGAAAAATCCGGAAATTACATATTCGCTGCTCTAGAGCGGCAAAGGAGGTCAGCATATGGATAAGGCAATTAATAAAAAAAGCTATGAATTTAATAAAATATCGGCGCGTTCCAATATCATTATCAACCTTATTTTCATTTTGATTTGCATCCTGTTTATTGCGCCGCTGATTCTTGTCCTTATGGTTTCATTTAGCTCAAAACAGTCCCTTGATGCATACGGGTATCAGTTCTGGCCGGCTGGGTTTGATATAACGGCCTATACATACATTTTTAGGTACAGTTCTGATTTAACCAATGCATATGGTAATTCCATCCTTGTCACGGGCGTTGGTTCAATTGCATCAACAGCGATTATTGCTTTATATGCATATCCGCTGTCTAGAAATAATTTCGCTCATCGTAATGGTTTCGCATTCTTTGCATTCTTTACTACGATTTTCGGCGGCGGCCTTGTGCCGTGGGTTTTTGTATATTCGCAATTTTTGAAAATTAACAACTCTCTCTTGATTCTGATTATGCCGTACCTTGTAAACGCCTGGTGGATTATTATCATGCGTACGTTTATGAAACAGTCAGTGCCCGAAGAACTTGTTGAGGCTGCAAGAATTGATGGAGCAGGAGAGTTTAGAACATTTTTCAGTGTGGCGCTGCCGCTTTGTAAGGCAGGTCTTGCGACGATCTTCCTTTTTTGCCTTGTTAAGTTTTGGAATGATTATTATCTTTCTCTGGTATTTATAACGAACCGTCACCTTTACACCATTCAGTATTATCTTTATTCTATGCTTGACGGCATCAATTATCTGCTGACAAATTCCAATGTGCCGGCGGATGCCAGACGCAACCTGCCAAGTGAGGCGGCAAGGATGGCGCTTGCGGTTATTGCGGTGGGACCGGTTATATTTACCTATCCGTTCTTCCGCAGATTTTTTGTCAAAGGTCTTATCATCGGCGCAGTAAAAGGCTAATACCGAGAAATCGGTTAGTAAATTATAAAGTATTTTGGAGGAGGCAAATTTTATGCACGGTGTAAAAAAATTCATGTGTTTAACCTTAGCATTGGCCACTACGGTTCCAATGATGCTGTCGGCATGTTCGAAACCTGCATCAGTTTCAAGTAGCGCGCCGCAGGCAAACAATGCTACGCAGGCCAGTAGTACTGCGGAAAGCAGTGCCCCAAAAGAAACGGTTACATTGAAGCTGATGACCGGTGATAAGAAAATTCAGGGTCTTGACCGCGTTCAGGCAGCGGTCAATGATTACCTGAAAGAAAAGAACACTGGACTCCAGATTTCGTGGGAAACCTACACATGGGATGAACTCAAACAGAAAACAGCCACTATGCTCCAGACCGGCCAGGAAGCGGACATCATGAATACGTCCAGCTGGCTTACCCCCGGTTATGTAGCTCACTGCCAAAAAAATGAATTTACCGACATTAGCAAGTATATTAATGACCCGCAGTATAAGGACGTTGTCGATATCATCGGCAAAGACTTCCTCGACGGAACAAAGATTAATGGGAAATATTACGGTATGCCTACCAATAAGGAAAAGGCTCATAATTTCGGGTTCCTTTGCCAGACTTCAGAACTCAAAAAGCTGAATATCGATCCGACGACAATAAAAACTATGGACGATCTGGAAAAGTACTTCGACAAAGTCAAAGCCGATGGGCTGATTCCGGTCTGCGCAGCCCAGATGGATGCTCCGTACAAGTTCCTTGACTGGGATGCATTTGACGCGGACAATTCTCCGTTCGCATTTGATCCTAGTGACGAAACAAAGGTTGTTAATCCATTTACTGCTGACAAGACAGTCGCTTTCTACAAGAAAATGAAAACATGGCATGATAAAGGCTATTTCGACCCGGACGTACTTACTTCAAAAGGCGAGGAATCCGACATGGGTTCCGGTAAATATTTCTGCGGCTCATGGTCTCTGATGCCTGGAAAAGCAAAAACAGAATCAGCCTCTTTGAAACTTGACCTTACACAAATTGACATAACCCCGGTTGAAAAGACAAACCGTGAAACACTCGGCGCATTGCTTGCAATCCCGTCGTCTTCAAAGCATCCGGATGAAGCGTTCAAATTTATTTCCATGCTCTATACGGACAAAAAACTGATCAACCTGATGACCTATGGTGTTGAAGGCAAGGATTATACAACGAAATCAGACGATGTTATCACTGTCAGCAAGGATACAGACTTCACCTCAGCCGGTGGTTGGATCATGGGAAACCAGTTTAACAACTACCTCACAGATCTCCAGTCCCCGACGCTGTTCAAAGACATTGAAGCTTATAACAGCGGCGCAAAAGCTCTTGACGATTTAGGTTTCGTTTATGATTCATCCAAGTGCAAAACGGAATACGGTGCCTGCCAGTCCGTGGTTACCAAATATTATCCGCAGTTGTTCTTCGGCACATGCGATGTTGATGCAACGATGGTTAAATTCAACAGCGAATTAAAGGCGTCTGGCATTGACAAGCTCATTGCCGATGTGCAGTCCCAGTATGATGATTGGAAGAAATCCAAATAAGCTGACATGATCACGCCATCGTAAGAATCATGGTAAATTTTCTTTATTTGGTTAACTGCCAGTCTAGGAAAACATTATGAAAATTTAGCGGTAACTGCCATATTGTCCTGTGGATAATATGGCAGATTTTAAATAACATTATGAGATGCTGTAAAACATTAAATAGAAAACGATTCAGTTGCCATTTCTTCTCTCCGTTGAGTGGGGAGAAGAGAGAATACAATGGTGATTTATATAAAATTCAATATTTCAAAAAGGGTGTATGATATGGCCTTTCCAACAAATTTTATCTGGGGCGCGGCTACGGCCGCATATCAGATTGAGGGTGCATTTCATGAAGATGGAAAAAGCGATTCTGTCTGGGATGAGTTTTGCCGTGTACCGGGCGCAGTTTATGAAGGGCAAACCGGTGAAATTGCCTGCGACCATTACCATCGTTTCAAAGAGGACGTCGCACTTATGAAACAGCTTGGTCTGCGCGCCTATCGCTTTTCTATCTCCTGGCCGCGCATTTTGCCGCAAGGAACCGGAAAAATAAATGAGGCCGGTATCCAATTCTATCAGGATTTGGTTGACGAATTGCTTCGGAATAACATAACTCCTTTTGTTACCCTTTTTCATTGGGACTATCCGGTTGCTTTGCAAAAACGCGGAGGTTGGCTTAATCCGGAAAGCCCGGAGTGGTTTGAAAATTATGCCGAACTCATTGCAAAACGATTTGCCGGAAAAATCAAATATTATTTTACAATGAATGAGCCGCAATGTTATATCAGCCTGGGTCATGGAAATGGAATACACGCTCCCGGCTTAAAACTTTCGGATAAGGACAATTTCTTGGCGGCGCACAATATGCTTTTGGCACATGGCCGCGCGGTTATGGCAATTAGAGAATTCGGCGGAAGTGGATTGCAGATCGGACTCGCTCAAAACGGACGGATCAAGACTCCACAGACGAACTCCGCAGGAGATATTGAGGCTGCCAGACGGGCAACCTTCGATGTGCCGGATAATTGCTACGATGCGATTTTCAGTATCGCATTCTGGAGTGATCCGATTTTTAAAGGACAGTATCCTAAGGTCTGTCAAGATAAATTTGCAGATGTTATGCCGCAAATCAGCAATGAGGATATGAAAACGATCAGTCAGCCCCTTGATATTTTCGCCCTGAATATTTACAACTCCACTTGCGTTCGCCAGAACGGAAGAAGGTGGGAGGATGTATATTTTCCGGTTGGTACTGCAAAAACCGCCATTGGGTGGCCGGTTACGCCGGATTGCATGTATTGGTATACCAAATTCCTTTATGAAAACTACAAAAAACCTGTTATTATCAGTGAAAACGGGATGTCGGCGCACGACGCGGTTTCGCTTGACGGCAAGGTACACGACCCGAACCGCATCGATTTTCTGCACCGCTATCTGCTTTCGCTAAAAAAAGCTTCAGAAGAAGGAATTAACATTGCAGGGTACTTCCATTGGTCTTTGATGGATAATTTTGAGTGGGCTTCAGGTTATAACGAACGTTTTGGACTCCTTTACATTGATTATCAAACGCAGCAAAGAATCCCAAAGGACAGCGCGTATTGGTACAAAGAAGTGATAGAACAAAACGGGGAAAACCTATAAATTTTAATTGATTACAACAAAACTTCTCCTTATGTCTCATTCATCTGAAAAAGGCGCTTGAAATTGCCGTATGGCAATTCAAGCGCCTTTTTAGTAGGTGTCATAAATCAGGTTCAATCACGAAAGCCCTTGCCAATGATTTCACTTGTGTTAGAGATCAGAATAAAAGCGTCAGGCTCAACACGTTTGATAAACTGGCGTAACTGTACCGCCTGCGGACGGCGGAGTGCGGTGAAAATAATATATTTATGGGTATGCGAATATGCCCCTTTTGCTTCGCAGATCGTTGCGCTTCGATTCAATTCATTTACAATAAATTCGCAGATGATCTCCGGCTCAGAACAAACCACATTAAAATATTTTGCAAGATTAATGCTTTCAATTACGTTGTCAATCACCAGTGACTTCGCAAAAAGGCCAAGGAATGAGAAAAGTGCGGTTTTTATATCAAACACAAGGAAAGCGGATAAGGTAATCAGAAGGTCGCTGAAAAGCACCGCGCGGCCAATGTCAAAACTCGAGTATTTTTTTAGAATTAAGGCAATAATGTCCGTTCCTCCGCTGGAGGCTCCAATATTAAAAAGTACTGCGGAACCGAACGCCGGGAGCGCGATAGCAAATATAAGTTCAAGCAATGGCTGATCAGTAAGCGGATGTGCAATTGGATAAAAATATTCGAGAGCGGAAAGTGAAACTGAAAGAAGCATGCTGGAATAGACCGTCTTCACGGCAAAATTTTTGCCAAGGAACATAAAACCAAGAGCCAGCAGAAAAATGTTCAGAATGAGGTTCACTGTACTTGGAGAGATTGGCGTTACTTTGCCGAGTACGACCGAGAGCCCTGTGATTCCCCCAAAGGTAAAGTTATTTGGAAATTTAAAGAAATAGACCCCCACTACGATGAGAAGTGTACTGGCTGTGATAAGGAGATACTCTTTATATATTTTATTTGCTTTCATAATTACCTCTTAGTTATTTTATCCGACATACTATGTTATTGTACCAGATTATTTTAGCATTTAAAACTAAAAAGTAAATAAAATTCATTCAAAAAATTAATCAATTTGCATCATTAGAAATTTTTAGTTTTCGTTACATTACGGTTTAGTCAATTGAAAGTTCTTATATTTTTTTAAAAAACCTCTTTACAAATTGGGTAGCTTATGCTAATATATAAACAAGAACAGTAATTATTATTATTTTAAAGGTGATGAAATGGAAAAGAAGCAAAATTACAGTAAAAAACGTGAAGCCATTTTAAGCGTTATTCGCGGCACAACCAGTCACCCCACCGCAGAATGGGTATATCAGAAGCTAAAGCCGGATTATCCTGATTTGAGTCTGGGTACGGTTTACCGTAATCTCTCCCAGTTTAAAAATGACGGGGTAATTATCAGTGTTGGTGTAGTAAATGGGCAGGAGCGCTATGACGGCAATGTAAAGCCGCATACCCATTTTGTTTGTTCCCGCTGCAACGCCGTAATTGATATTCCCGGGGAATATGTAGGCAAGGAGGTAAGTGGCGAGGTTGCATTGAGGTATCACATTCAGGTTGATTCAAGTGAAGTGCTGTTCCATGGAATCTGTTCTGATTGTCTGAAAAGGCATATGCCTTTGATATAAACTTTAAACAAAAAAATGATATGGAGGAAAATCACAATGAAAAAATTTGTATGTTCTGTTTGCGGTTATGTTTTTGAGGGAGAAGAAGCTCCCTCGTTCTGCCCCCAGTGCAAAGCTCCGAAGGAGAAGTTTGCCGAAAAGGTAGAAGGTCTTTCCTTTGCCTGTGAACATGAAATCGGAATCGCACAAGGTATCGATAAAGATGTATACGATGGTTTGGTTGCCAATTTTAACGGTGAATGCACTGAAGTCGGCATGTATATTGCAATGGCCCGTCAGGCAGACCGTGAAGGATACCCTGAAATTGCGGCCGCTTTCAAAAAGTATGCTCTCGAAGAAGCGGATCATGCTTCAAGATTTGCGGAGCTGCTCGGTGAAGTGGTAACCAAGAGCACAAAGAAAAATCTTCAGATGCGTGCGGAAGCGGAAGCCGGTGCATGTGCAGGAAAGCTTGCCATCGCAAAACGCGCGAAGGAACTTAATTATGACGCAATTCATGATACCGTTCATGAAATGGCGAAGGATGAAGCCCGTCATGGTTCAGGTTTCAACGGCCTGCTCAAGAGATATTTCGAATAATTCTTAATCCCTTTCTTAAATGCACATAATACACACGAAAGAATCTGCACGGTTTCACGGAGCCGCGCAGATTCTTTTTGTATTAATGTTCAGCTTGATTTTAGCATTAGTGCAGATTATTATTTGTTATATCTTGGAATCCGTCTGACAATAGGCTATACTATTGTTAGATATTTAATATTTGGAGGGAGCTATGGCTCTGAATTATGATCTTATCGTGATCGGCGGGGGTGCGGCTGGCTTAATGGCTGCGATTGCGGCGGCGGATGAATGTGAGAAAAACCACTGTAAACTTAAAATCGCTGTGCTGGAAGCGAACGCCCGTGTGGGTAAAAAACTGCTTGCAACCGGAAACGGCCGCTGTAATTTGACCAACATGGAGGCTTCTCCCGCACACTATCATGGAGATACGAAGGTACTCGCACCAATTTTGAAGGAATACTCTCCGCAGAAAATTGTTGATTTTTTCGAGTCGCTCGGCCTGCTTTGCAAAGAACAGGATGAGGGGCGTGTTTATCCCTACAGCTCTCAGGCCGCGGCTGTGCTTGATATCTTGCGTTTTCAGCTCGATCGCTTCGGTATTGAAACCATATGTGATTTTACGGTAACCGCAGTCAAAAAGAATCAATTGGGCTTTGAAGTGACCGCAGATCAAAACAGTGTGACTGCGAAGCGGATTGTGCTTGCATCCGGTGGGGTGGCTTATCCGCAGCTTGGCGCAAACGGCAGTGGCTTTCAGGTTTTGAAAAACCTCGGCCACAGCACCACAAAACTGTTTCCGGCTTTGGTGCAGCTTAAGACCGACCTGCGGAGAGCAAAACCGCTCAAAGGGGTGCGCAGCGCGGCGGTTGCCGTACTTCTTGCGGATGGACAACCTGTGAAATCCGTGAGCGGCGAGGTGCAGTTTACGGAAAACGGGCTTTCCGGTATCTGCATTTTTGAACTTTCCCGTTTGGTGGGGGAGTTAGGCTCGTTAAAAAAACTGGAAATCTCCTTGGATTTGATGCCTGAATATACTCCGCAGCAGATTTTTTCGATTCTGAAGCAAAGAAGTGAAAGTTCAAAAAGTCTGCCGTCAAATGAACTTTTAAACGGCTGTCTCAATAAGCTTGTCGGGCCTGAAGTGATAAAAGCGGCCCTGCCGCGCGCGGAAAAATATGTCTGCGAATTAACGGCGAGCGAACTCGCGGCTGTTTCCAAAACAGTTAAAAATTTCTCGTTTCCCATTACCGGAACCCTTTCATGGAAAGACGCACAAATTACGGCGGGCGGGGTACCGCTCAGTGAAGTAGACGAGCAGATGCAGTCAAAATTCTGCCCAGGGCTGTACCTTGCGGGGGAACTGTGCAATATCGACGGGGACTGCGGCGGCTTCAACCTTCACTGGGCATGGAGTAGCGGCATGATTGCAGGCCGCGCCGCGGCGCAATCAATGTTAGAAAATTTAGAAATACAAAGGTGAAATAATGTATCGAATTTCTGAAATTAATTTAAAGCTGGATGGCACAGTAGATGACCTTAAGGCAGAAGCGGCGCAAAGGTTGGGCGTTCTCCCACAGGCTATCCGTTCCATAAAACTCTATAAAAAATCGGTGGACGCACGGAAAAAAGACGATGTACATTTTATCTGTACCATTGAGGTGGAATGCGATACAAACAACAATCCGAGTGATGCAAAAATTATGGAGACAGTACCGTATCGCTATGATATTCCCGCTTGCAAAAAATTAGCAGCCCGGCCGGTAGTCATTGGCTTCGGCCCGGCGGGATTGTTTGCCGCGCTGATTTTAGCGCAGGCAGGGCAGAAACCGATTGTTTTTGAACGCGGTAGCAGCGTGGAAAAACGCAGGGAACAGGTCAGCCATTTCTGGCAGACCGGCGAACTGGACACGCAGAGCAATGTTCAGTTTGGAGAGGGAGGCGCGGGTACTTTTTCCGACGGCAAACTGAATACCGGCACGAAGGATTCCCGCGCGCGCAAGGTGATGGAGGAATTTGTTGCCGCAGGTGCGCCGCCGGAGATCCTTTATTTGGCGAAACCACATATCGGTACAGACCGTCTTGGCTCAACGGTGAAAAATATCCGTGAGCTGATTATTTCACTCGGCGGTGAGGTGTATTTTGAAACACTCCTGCAAAATATTATGATAAAAAACGGTAAGGTAGCCGGGGTCGTAGTAAAACCGCAGAGCGGCTCGTCATACCGTGTGGATACCGACAATGTGATCCTTGCCGTAGGACACAGTGCGCGTGATACTTTGGAACTGCTGGATACCCTCCATGTTCCGATGGAGCAGAAGCCGTTTTCCATCGGTGCCAGAATTGAACACCCACAAAAGAGTATCAATATTTCTCAATATGGAAAATTTGCGGGCCATCCAAGTCTTGGAGCCGCCGACTATAAACTCGCAGTTCATCTTCAAAACGGCAGAGGGGTTTATACCTTCTGTATGTGTCCGGGTGGCGGTGTCGTTGCCGCCGCCAGCGAGGAGAACCGCCTTGCAACAAACGGTATGAGTAACTTTGCGCGTGACGGAGAAAATGCCAACTCCGCACTGCTTGTTGGTGTTGAACCAAAGGACTTTGGCAGTGATCATCCGCTTGCAGGCGTTGAATTTCAGCGCAGGCTAGAGGAGAGCGCCTTCCAGCTTGGCGGCGGGAACTACCATGCCCCCGTGCAGCGTGTAGAGGATTTTTTAAAGCGCCGCGTTTCAAAAACAATAGGGGGGGTCAAACCCACGTATTCACCCGGAGTTACCCCGTGCAGTCTCGACGGCTGCCTGCCTGACTTTATTGCAGATTCCATGCGGCAGGGAATACTGCTGATGAATAACCGTCTGCGTGGATTTTCGTATCCTGACGCAATTTTAACTGCAGTGGAAAGCCGCAGTTCGTCTCCGGTTCGCATTCTGCGCGGAGAAACTTTGGAGTCGGTTGGAGTGTCCGGACTTTATCCCAGCGGGGAAGGTTCCGGCTATGCCGGAGGTATCATCTCGGCGGCGGTTGACGGGATAAAATGTGCGGAACGGATTGCCTTTTTAGAGTGAGAATATTATACATTAAAATTTCATAGAAATGTTCTTTTATCGTTTAATCAACCCTCGTGTTTAGTCGCAGGGTAGTTTTTAGCCAGTGTGGAGTTAATTATTTTCTTTTATTTTTTATTATATGTATTATTATAAAATTATTGTTAAAAATAATACAATGTTTCTTAAAATGACTTGAAAAGTATGGGACAACGTGATAATATAATAAATAGAAAAAGATTGTTATAAAATTAACAATCAAATAATTTACTGGAGGAATCGCTATGGCACGCTTCACATTACCAAGAGACATTTATTTTGGACCAAATGCAATCAGCGAATTGAAAAATTTAAAAGGCTACAAAAGGGCCTTTATCGTCACCGGCGGCCAATCTATGAGAAAAACTGGCTTTCTAAAAAAGCTTGATGATGTATTAAAAGAGAGTGGTCTTGAAACAAAGATTTATGATGGTGTTGAGCCGGATCCTTCGATTGAAAGAGTATTCGACGGAGCGAAGGCGATGCGCGAGTTTGAGCCTGACGTAATCGTTTCTATCGGCGGTGGCTCTCCAATGGACGCGGCAAAAGCGATGTGGGTATTTTATGAATATCCGGACAAGACTTTCGAAGACATTAAGAATCCGTTTACGATGCCGAAATTGAGGAAAAAGGCAATTTTTGTTGCGGTCCCTTCTACCAGCGGCACCGCTTCCGAAGTAACTGCTTTCTCTGTTATTACCGATTATTCCACCAATATCAAATATCCTCTTGCTGACTTTGAAATTACACCGGATATTGCGGTTTTGGATACGGATATTCCTCTGACTATGCCGAAAATGCTTACCGCCCATACCGGTATGGATGCTTTGACCCATGCGATTGAAGCTTACGTGGCATCCGCCCGTTCTGATTTTTCGGATCCGCTTGCATTAAAAGCGATTTCCGATATTTACGACAGCATTATTGATTCCTATAACGGAGACGTTGAGGCTCGTGGTAAAATGCATATTGCACAGTGCCTTGCCGGTATGGCTTTCTCTAATGCACTGCTGGGAATTGCTCATAGCCTTGCTCATAAGACTGGCGCGGTGTTCCATATTCCTCATGGCTGCTGCAATGCAATCCTGCTTCCTAACGTAATTCAGTACAACTCCAAGGTTTGCATGGAAAGATATGCGCAAATTGCGAAAGCGATGGGTCTGCCGGGCGCAACCGATAAACAGCTTGTTAACTCCCTTGTGGAAGTGGTACGCACATTGAATAAAAAGCTGAATATTCAGCAAAGCTATAAAGAGAACGGCGTCAGTGAGGAAGACTTTAAGGCACATTGTCAGGCAATTGCTGAGAACGCAGTCGGAGATCCCTGCACCGGTTCCAATCCGAGAGAAACTAACGTAGAGAATATGCTCAAAGTTCTCACCTGTGCTTATTACGGTGAGGACGTAAACTTCTAATTTATACAAATAGTAAAACCGCTCCGGCTAATTGCCGGAGCGGTTTTTTGTTTGATGGAACCCCCGGCATAGCCGGGGCAACTATCTTCGCTCAAAACAAAGTATGCTGTTTGCGTTAACGCAACTGACTTACTTTACGTATTTCTTAATGATAACCGGGTCAGGGGAAACCATGTCGAGCTCGGACTGTTGAATTACGAAATCAGGATAACCAAGGGCACCCATTTCTTCCATATCCAATCCTTCAATCTCGACTTCCGGTTTTACTCTGAGACCCCAAACCTTGTTGAGCAGTTTGAAGAAGAGGTAGGAACCGCCGAAGCCCCAAACGACCAATACAAGAACAACGATCATTTGTGCGGCAAACTGACCTGCATCGCCATAGAAAAGACCTTTTACGCCGCCGGCAACACCGTTGAAACCATCGCCGTAGGTTCCGTCTGCAAATAAACCAAGAGCAATAATACCCCAAACACCGTTGACGCAGTGAACGGAAATCGCGCCGACCGGGTCGTCAAGTTTCAGCTTGTTTTCTACAAACGCAACAGAAACACATACCAATAATCCGGCGATTGCACCGATAATGAAGGAAACAATGCCATTGACAAACGCACAGGGAGCAGTGATCGCGACCAATCCGGCAAGCGCGCCGTTGCAGGTCATGGAAGGATCTGGCTTACCGAATTTAATCCACATGTAGAACATGGCAACCAAACCGCCGATTGCACCGGCAATCATGGTGTTAGTNGCAACGACAGCAAGTCTGAAATCACCCGCGTTGAGGGTGGAACCTGCGTTGAACGAGAACCAGCAGAAGAACAGGATAATCGTACCGACGATGGCCATCGGAATATGATGGCCGGGGAAAGCACGCGCGGTACCGTCTTTCTTAAACTTACCGATTCTCGGCCCGATTACAATTGCTCCGGCAAGCGCCATCATACCGCCCATTGCGTGAACAACGGAGGAACCGGCGAAGTCGACCCCGCCGTGGCCAAGACCGAAGAATTTACCCAAGGTGGACATCCAGCCGCCGCCCCACATCCAGTTACCGAACAGCGGATAGTAAATCATAGAAACAAAGAAGGAGGAAATTACAACAGCGGAATATTTTACACGTTCTGCCATCGCACCGGTTGGAATGGTGCAGGTTGTATCCATAAACACCATCTGGAAGAAGAAGAGGGCGTAAATGCCGGCGTCATAAGTACCGCCGGACTGGAGGAAGAATCCCTTATACCCCAAAATTCCGCCGAATCCCGGAATGGAAAGCATTCCGTTCAGAGCCGCACCCCCGGTTCCAAGGCCTGCGGAACCGCCGGAACCGCCGAATTGCAGTGCAAAGCCGACGAGGAAATAACCGACTGCGCCTACCAGGAATACCATGAAGTTCATGGTCATGGTGTGAGCGGCGTTTTTGCCGCGGCAGAAGCCGGTTTCAACCATTGCAAAACCGCACTGGAAGAAGAATACCATAAATCCGGTAATCATAACCCAAACGAAGTTTGCGCTAAACTGTGCTTTGTTCGCAGCAACAGCGACATCTTTCAGTGTTTCGGTACCCGTTGCAGTTGCATAAGACGCGCCGGTTGGGTCGGCCGCACCGGTAGTTGCCGCAAATACCGTTGAAGAAAGCAGTACGGTAGCAATTAAGACTAAGGAAGCTATACTTAAGATCTTCCACATTTTTTTCATATCAATATCCCCTAACTTAATGTTTTGTTGAAACTTTTTATTCGCTGAATTATAACAAGTGTTCTTTTAGGTAAAGGCCAAGGAAGCGCATATACTAGCTTAAAGGGCTTCCTCGCCGCTCTCGCTTGTTCTGATTTTAACCGCTTGCTCCACGTTGTAGACAAAAATTTTGCCGTCTCCGACTTCGCCCGTTCTAATCCCCTCGGTAATTTTGGTGATTAAGGGTGTGACCATTTCGTCGTGCACCACGGTTTCAATTTTTATTTTCGGAAGCAGATTGATACTGAATTCAGTACCTCTGTAGACCTTTTTCCGGCCCTTTTGATTGCCGCATCCGGTTACCATGGTGGTTGTCATCCCGTGAATGTCCATCTGGTTTAGAATTTCTTTTACATCCTCGAGCTTTTCTGGGCGGATAATCATTTCAATTTTTTTCACAGTCTCCATCTCCTAATAAAATTTTATAAAAAATGCCGGTTCCGAAAAATCGAAACCGACATCATTGCCTGTTTGTAATATGAATGATATTAGTGATATGCTAAATAATAAAAAAAGGTGCAGAAACCGTCATCAGACGAATTTCGGCACCTTTGCCTTTTTTCTAAACTATTTGCTCTTAACACGCTTCGTTTTCTTGAAATTCTCCCAAGAAAATCGGGAAGTGGGTTTATAGACTTCGTTTTTTAGTTTCATCAAGGATAAAAAATAACGAATACCCAAATACAAAATAGCAATTCCAAAAATGATTCCCGATACCTGTGTATTGAGTACTTTAAAACTGATGTTGTTGATGTAACTGTAAACTGAGAAGAACGCGCCCGACATACAAATCGCAGTTGCAACAACAAACAAAACGAAAATGATCACTTTCTTTTTCGGTTCAACCGGCATCGTGCTTTCTTTAGATTGCATCTTCGCCACTCTCTCCTGTCCGAATCTTCACAGCCTGTTCAACGTCGTAGACGAAAATTTTGCCGTCTCCGACTTCGCCGGTTTTGATTTGTTCGGTTATTTTTGAGATCAAGTCGGTGATGACCGCATCGTGTACGACTGTCTCAATTTTTACTTTGGGAAGGAGGTTAATGTCGCATTCGGTTCCACGGTACATCGTTTTTCTGCCTTTTTGACGTCCGCAGCCAGAAACCATACTTACCGTCATACCATAAATCTGAAGCTCATTGAGAATTTCTTTTACATCCTCGAGTCTCTCTGGCCGGATAATCATCTCAACTTTTTTAATAACCTCGACCCCCTTTATATTTAATTTTTAAAGAATAAGGATCGATGCAGACTCCGTTTACAATAGTTTACAGTTTCTTAACATCGCCTTATAGACATCATACACTAAAAGTATGAAAAGTCAATCCCTGTTGTTCACAGTTTATTAAAATTCATCGAATTGCAATATAGCATACATAATATTCATGAAATATTTGACCAATTAAACAAACTTAAAGCTATTTGTTTTGATGCAAGCAAAAAAGCAATCGTGTTAAAATAATGGACAGGAATGTGAATGCAATCATTATCCATAGAATGCCAATGATTGAAAAACACGATAAAAGAAGGGTGATCTGGATCAGAATGTAACGTATTGACATTTTAAAACGAATATGATAGTGTAATAATATAATACCCGTAAAGAGTAAAAACGCGATAGTAAAGGCAGGAATTAGATTAATGAGAATTGGCTAATCTGACACCAAAATCAATTTAGATTTTCAGAGCACACATCAGTGCTCCGTTTTGTGTTGGATTGCCAAATATTGGATTACGGATGGGCTTACTATGGCCTTTTCGTTTTTCTTGTATTCTTCCAGCGCAAAACGGACATGTTTTGACTGGAGGAATTTTTTTATGTCATTTTTACTGCTAGAAGCATCCAATATTGTTAAGTATTTTTCTGATCGAAAGATCATCGATTTTAAAACCTTTCGCATCTATTCCGGTGACCGAATCGGTGTGGTCGGTTCGAACGGCAGCGGGAAGACTACGTTTCTCAATCTTCTTTCGGGCGAACTTTTGCCGGACAGCGGAACAATCAACCACCATTGCGGCATCTCCTACATTCAGCAGTTTGGCGCAGGTCAAGGCGAAGTGGATGAAAGACAGTGGAAAGAATTCGGAGTGGCAAATCAGCTGGAAACTGCGAAAATGAGTGGCGGAGAGCAGACAAGAATCAAAATTGCGAAGGCATTCAGCAGCGAGAATTTGCTCATCTTGGCAGATGAGCCGACATCGAATCTTGATTTGAACGGAGTGGAACTGTTTTGTCAAAAGTTGAGTCAGGTGGAAAGTTTCATACTGATAAGCCATGATAGAAGTATACTGGACAGATTATGCAATAAAATTGTTGAGGTGAAAGACGGAGCAATCCGTATTTACGAGGGTGGATACGGGTTTTATAAGGAACAGAGTGAACTGGAAGAACAGCAAAAATGGGCTGAGTATGAACAATACAGCCATGAAAAGCAGAGGCTTAGGGAATCGGTTTCTGAACGGCAGTCAAAGGAAAAATCAATGCGCAAAGCACCGAAAAGGATGGGAAATTCCGAAGCGAGACTTCACAAGGGAAAAACCAGTGAAAAAAAGAAAAAACTGGACAGTGCCGCCAGTAGAATCAAAGGCAGGATGGAACAGCTGGAGGTGAAAGAAAAGCCGCGGAAAACCGAGAAAATCTCGCTTGATTTTTCCCTCACGCACCCGCCCGAAAATAAAATTGTGATACGCACGGAATCACTGTCGTTTTCCTACGGTGACCGCATAATTTTCGACCGCGCATCCTTTGAAATTCCGAACGGTACCAAAACAGCAATCTGCGGAGAAAACGGAATTGGCAAAACGACCTTGCTGAGCTTGATTGCTCAGGGGCAAAATGATATTTATACGGTTCCGAAAGCGAAAATCGGATACTTTTATCAGGGCTTTGAGAATATCGATTTTGACAAAACGGTACTGCAAAACGTAATGAGCGAAAGCGTTCAGAATGAAGCGACCGCAAGGACAATTCTTGCAAGGCTGCTGATGAAACGGGATGACGTGTATAAGCCTGCGGGTATTCTAAGCGGAGGGGAACGGATTAAGCTGTCATTTGCAAAACTTTTTGTATCGGACGCCAATATTCTTATGCTTGACGAACCGACGAACTATCTTGACATGCCTTCCATTGAGGTACTGCAAAATATGATTTGCGAATACGAAGGCACTGTGATTTTTGTATCTCATGACAGGGAATTTGTAGATTCTGTTGCAAATAGAATGATTTTAATTCAGAATAGAAAGCTGGTTACGGTTGATGGCGGCAAGCTGATTTAAACCCATCGATACCAACCTGAAAAACGAACAGAATTTTTTTACTGAAAAATGGCAATAATCATTTTATCGTAGACTTAAGTGAATCGGTTATGTGGGAGAGAGCAGAATGAGAAAAGGAAAGAAAGATAAAACGTTTGTACCCGTGCGGGCAGTTGCCCTTGGCACGTTTATGTCAGCGCTTGATACAAGCGTGGTCAATGTGGCTTTGCCGGTAATTCAAACGCATTTCGGTGTGACTCTTTCTATGGTGGAGTGGGTGGTTATTGCCTACCTTATGGTAATCAGCAGTCTGCTGCTCACATTTGGGCGGCTTTCAGACTTATACGGGCACAGGAAAATATACATCATCGGATTTGCTGTTTTTACTGTCGGCTCCCTGTTTTGCGGGCTGTCTGCAAATATTCAAATGTTAATTTTATGCCGCATACTGCAGGCTTTCGGTGCGGGGATGATGTTTTCGACCGGCCCTGCGATTATTACCAATACGGTGCCTGCTGAAATCCGGGGAAAGGCGCTCAGCGTGACTGCCATTGCGGTAGCAGTGGCACTCTGCACCGGGCCGGTTCTTGGTGGAATTCTTGCAAGCACGGTTGGATGGCAAAGTATCTTCTACATCAATGTGCCAATAGGCATCATCGGCACCCTGCTTGCGTTTAAAAATATCCCGAAAGACGATCAAAAAGGCTCGGGCTCTTTTGATATTACTGGAAGTATCTTGATTTTTATTGCATTGATTCTGATTCTTCTGCCGCTTGACCTTGTGGGGAAAGACAGTTTGAATCCCGTTTTATTTTACGTAATGCTGGGAGCGGGAATTTTAATGGCTGCCGGTTTTATCCTGTTTGAACGGAAATCCAAAAACCCGATACTCAACATCGCGCTTTTCAAAAACAGAGTGTTTGCGTCAAGCAATCTAGCTGCTGTTTTCAATTTTATGGCTCAGTATATCATGGCTTTTCTCACGCCGTTTTATCTTCAGAATCTGCGTATGTATTCTCCGATGACGGCTGGGATGCTTTATATGCCAATGCCATTGGCAACCTTGCTAATTGCGCCGATCAGCGGAATCGCTGCCGATCGTTTTGACAGCCGGTACTTATGCTCCGCCGGCATGGGGATGATGGCTTCAGGCTTGATGATGATGAGCTATCTTAAAATTGATACACCGATTTGGTATATTATCGTTGCAATGAGTTTAGCCGGGCTGGGTTCCGGTATGTTTCAGACTCCGAACAACAGTGCGGTAATGGGCAATGTGCCGCCGGAAAACAGAGGCACCGCTTCAAGTGTGCTCGCAACCATGAGAAATATGGGAATGGTTTTTGGCGTTGCTGTTTCGGGTGCATTATTCTCGCTGAACTCAAATAAAGCCAATGAGATTTACAGTGCGCAAGGCTTGAAAGGCATTCCGCTAAAACAGGCTTCATTTATCTACGCGCTTCACATTACCTTCATTACCGCAGCGGTTGTGGCACTCCTTGCTATGGGGACTTCCTTTGTAAAAGGAAAAATTAAAGAGGAAGCCGAGAAAGCGAATGAAATAAACTTCCCATCTCATCCGAATAATTAGGATAACTATGGCTTAAGGCAGGGCGAGGCCGCTCTGCTTTCTTTTATGAGTAAGACTCCTCAATATAACGGATATCTCAGCTTTATTTACTTTCTTATTGACAAACATAATGGGGAGAATTATACTTATGTCATAAACTTTTAAAAGAATTTAACATAAGATAGACCGAATGGTGAGGTGGGGAAATGAGCTGGCTGGACTTACATTTACATTCTGCATTTAGCAGTGACGGAGAGTATTCGCCCAGAGAGTTGCTGTCAATTTGTATGCACAGCGGGGTGAAGGTTGCCGCACTTGCAGACCATAATTCAACACGAGGGGTGGAAGACGCGGCGCATTGGGCGAATTTGCTGCACATTAACCTGATCCCTGCCATTGAGTTGGACTGTACCTTTCAGAATACAAATTTGCATGTGCTGGGCTACTGGATTCATCCCGCATATGACAGATTCTCACAGATAGAAGAGGACATTTTGCAGCAGGAGCAGGAAGCGTCACAAAAACGAATTTCATTGGTGCGTTCTTTAGGAATCCCATTCAATCTCTTTACAGTACTCAAACAGGCAAAGAATGGAGTTGTGACTGGTGAAATGATTGCAGAGTCGGCAATGGAACTGGACAGAAATAAAAACAATCCGTTGCTTTCGCCGTATTATCCGGGCGGAAGCCGCAGTGATAATCCGTATGTCAACTTTTACTGGGATTTTTGTTCTCAGGGAAAGCCTGCTTATGCCCCTGTTCAATACATAAGTCTAACCGATGCAGTCAAAGTGATTCAGCAATCCGGAGGGATTGCCATCCTTGCGCACCCGGGTAACAATATCAAAGAAAACACAGATTTGCTGAACTCAATCGCAGCACAGGGCATCTGCGGAATTGAAGCGTACAGCAGCTATCATACAGCGGAGCAGACCGCTTTCTACTGCGATCAGGCAAAGCGGCTGGGGCTGACCATGAGCTGCGGCAGTGATTTCCACGGGAAGACAAAACCGAAAATCAAGGTGGGTTGTGTGGAATGTGATCACCTGGAATCGGAATTACTTTCCGGTTTACTGGAAAAAAGAAATCAAGTTCATAAGAGTTTTGATTAATAGTGATTTAGCATAAAAGGCAACGCAGTTTCTAAAGTTTTATCATGAAATGCTTTTATCGGAATCTCAGTAACAGGAGAATTATTATGCGAAGATTAGAAAAATCGACGATGCTGGTTGTCGTCATCTATTTGGCATTTATTAGTTTAGGTCTTCCGGACGGAGTGCTCGGTGTCGCATGGCCCGCCATCCGCGCGGATATGGGGCTGCCTTTGGAAAGCGTGGGAATTTTGACCACGATGTTGCTTTGTTTATCCGCACTGTCGAGTATTCTAAGCGGAACGATTGTAGCAAAATGGGGAGCCGGAGGTGTCACTTTCATCAGCGCGCTGTTAACCGGAGGTGCTCTGTTGGGGTTCTCGTTCTCGCCGAGCTTTTTGTGCCTTATTCTTCTTACCATTCCATTGGGACTGGGGCAGGGCGCTGTCGATGCAGGATTAAACCTCTATGTAGCGCAGCATTATTCATCAAGGCATATGAGCTGGCTCCATTGCTTTTGGGGCATGGGAGCGACTATGGGGCCTCTTATTATGACAAGGGCATTGGCGCAGGGAAACGCGTGGCGGCCGGGCTATCGAACGGTATCGATCATTCAGCTGTCCTTAGCCGCCATAGTTGTCTTTAGCTTAGCAAAGGGCCTTTGGAAGGAACAAAAATCGAGCGAAGATAATAGGAAAAATTCAGAAGAGGATCAGCTTACCCAACGGCAGCCTGCAAGAAAAGGCGCAAGATTTTTAGCGGTATTTTTATTTTTTTTGTATTCAGGGCTTGAATTTTCAATGTGCGTTTGGGTTAACAGCGTCATGATCGAATCCCGCCATATGTCGATTTATCTGGCCGGTATTACTGCCTCGTCCTGCTATGCCGCCATCATG
>WSSedL1CaDRAFT_10000085_pt1 | contig 56054 bp, 49 predicted proteins | sample WetSurSL1Cattail_FD_9464 | JGI IMG/M metagenome (IMG submission 9464)
AGAACCCATATTAGCAGCAGCGGCGGCCGCCTCACAACCGGCATGTCCTGCCCCAACAACAATTACGTCGTAATCCAAAATCATAAATTAAAATTTGGTCAAAATTATAAACAAAATGGTTATGAGGATAAAGAAAACTAAAGAAATTTAGAATAAAGTAATTCCAAATTTTTATCTTCAAGATTACGCATAATGGCTTTCTCTTTCTCGGTAGAATCGTTATAACCCAATAAATGCAAAATGCCGTGTATCATTACCCGGCAAAGCTCATTATCAAACGTTACATTATAAAGTACAGAATTCTCCTTTACAGTATCAAGGCTAATATAAATATCAGAATTTATTACATTATCGACATTATAATTAAAAGTAATAATATCCGTAAAATAATTATGATTTAAAAATTTTTGATTAACGGTTAAGATATTGTTATTACTTGTGAAAATATAATTAATATCTCCTCGAATAAAACCGTTATCTAAAATAACCTGATTAATCCAGGATTTAAGGATTCTTTTATTTTTTAAATTATAAGAAATATCTTCGGTAAAGAATAGTACAGCCAAAATTTAAATATTAAAAGCAAGTTCTACCTGACTACCATTATCTGAAAATGTAATTTTATCAGATAATTTCTCCATTAAAAAGATGCCTCGTCCGTTAATTTTTTCAATATTTTCAGGAGCAGTAGGATCGGGAATATTAGAATAATCAAAACCCTTACCTTCATCTTTCACAACAATGGTTAATAATTGATCATCAATCTTAAAAACCAATTTAATATTTTTTGATTCATCAAGTTTATTTCCATGAAGAATAGCATTATTAGCTGCCTCAATCGTAGCAATTAAAATATTGCCATACAACTCAGAATTCAAATTATACTCCGCAGATATCTCATCCACGGTTTTTTCAACGATTCGTAAATTTTCAATTTTTGATGATATATTGAGCATTTTTTCCATTTATTAAAATTTAGCTATTATACTTGAAATTTTAATTAGGGTTACTTTTGTTTGACGAAAAAAACATTTATGTAAATTTATTAATAAAAATGAAAAATTAAAATCAATTTTTCATTAACCATAATTCCGGATCTAATCTTGTTAAATTATCCCAAACTTCCAAATGTAAAACAGTAGAATTTGACGAACTATTAGTAAAAACTTTACCAATGACATCTTTTGTTTTAACTTTATCTCCAGCCTTAACTTTTACATCAATCAAATTAGTATAAACGGTGTAATAATTACCATGTCTGATTAAAACTGAATTATTGGCGCCCAAAATTGGAATTATACATCGCACTTCGCCCTCAAAAATGGCCCTAACATCGGAACCAGGAGTTGTACTTATATCAATACCACTATTTCGTATTTTTAAGGTTTTGTAAACAGGATGACTATGTTCACCAAAAGTATTTGTAATAACTCCCCTTTCAGTAGGCCAGGGTAATCGTCCACGATTTCCTTTAAAAGATGAAGATACAATATCATCATCAGGAGTTCTAATACTTTCAGAACTATTTACTGTTTTAGTTTTACTAGTCTTAGTATTTTTTGAATGGTTAGCAGCTTTAGATTTTCTTTCTTCTATTTCCCTTTTGATAAGCTTTTCAATTTCATCCTTCAATTTGTCAGCAATTTTATTTTTAGCATTTATGGAAGCTGAAAGATCCTTTTCCTTTTTCTTTAATTTAACTAAAACATTCTTTTTATTATCCTCTTCAGCATTTAATAAGTTTGTTTCTTCAACGGTTTTTGAAATAAGATTGTTTTTTTCAGATTTTTGCTGGTCGAGTTCTTTAATAGCTCTATTTAAATTTGATTGCGTACTTATAATTAACTTGACTTGTCGTTTTCTATAATCCGAATATTGTTGTAAATAAGTCAGACGCCGATAAGCCTGGTTAAAATTAACGGCACTAAAAACAAACATAATCTGGTTTAATTTCTGCCTGTTTAAATAAGAAAGCCAAATAACCCTCCCATATTCCTTTTTAAGATTGGTAATGTCTGTACTTAAACGGCTTATTTGAGCATTTAAATCCGTAATTTTTAGATCGACATTTGAAACATCCTTTTGTAAATTATTAATTAATTCGTTACGGGTATTAAGTTTTTTATCAAGTAAAGTGAGCATTTCAAGAGATTCACTTTTATCCTTTTGTATATTATTTAAAATATCTTCGGTTTCCTGAATTTCCCTTAACATTTGCAATCGCTTTTTTTCCAATTCGGAGCGTGATTGTCCAAAACAAAAGGATAAAGAAAAAAGAAATAGCATTATAAAAAAGGCTGCTTTCATAAAGCGAATATTTAAAAATTACAAAGTTTGCGAAAATTACTAATTTCAATAATATCAAAATTAAGAACTAATTTATTACCATTTAAATCAGATTTTAAATAAATATTTTTAAGAACCCCCGATTTAAATTTATAATTTATATAAATTTTACCTTTACTAACAGAATTATAAAAGGTAACAGAATTATTGGTAATTTCAGATATAGAAAGTATACCCGAATTTAAATCGACAAAAAATTTAGAAAAGCTTTGAATATTACCATAAAGCATACTTATGAGTACTTTCTTATCTATAATTAAACCAATAGAATTTTCGATGTTGGGTTTATAATTATTATAGGATTTATTATTAATTAAATCATCTAAATAAAAAGAATCAGAAAAATGACCTTTACAAACATCATAACCCATAAAGCCCCAAAACCGAAAACATAAATCTGAATCCTTGATTAAATTAATATACCCTTTTAATTTAAAAGATTCGTTATTAAAATTAATGGCTACTTTAATTTTATCATAATTTAAATAATCAGGTTCAATGGTTTTAGTAAGTAATTTTGAATGGAAACAGCTATTAAAAAGAATAAATATAAAAGAAACTAAAACCAAATATTGAAATCTAATAATCCTTCCCATCGAATAAAGTTTTTAAATAATCAGAATTTCCCCCTTTTGATAAATATAAATGATAATACTTTACAGCTTCAGCCAAATCACCCAATTTTAATAAAATCTCACAATAATGTTCAAGAATACTTAAATCTGCATTCGAAGAATTTAAAAGTGCCTTATAAACTGCTTCTTTAGCTTCAGAAATTTTACCAGATTTATAAAGTATCCAACCATAGGTATCAAGATAAGTAGATGATTGTGGATAATATTTTAAGCAGATACTTATATAATTTAAGGCTTTGTCTAAATAAGAACCTCTTAAAGATAAATAGTAACTATAATTATTTAAAATATATAGATTTTCCGGGTCAAGTAATAAGGCTTTTTCAAAATAATAGGAAGATTTATCAAAATCATTAAGAGCTTGATAATTTTCACCTAAAAAAGTATAAAACCTTAAAGTTAAACGATTGTTTGGGATATTTTTTAAAATTCCTAGTTGTAAAGTATCAATTGAGTTCTGATAATTCTTTAAATAATAATTGGCAACCCCATTAAAAAAATAAGGATATGGTAAGTTAGAAAACTTTTTACAAGCTAAAGATGAATAATATCGGAGGTTGGTAAAATCACCAAAACGATTACAAATCAACAGTAACTTTTCATATATCGGATAATTAAGATCAAAATGATTAATCAGGGAAATTAAACTATCCCTTGCTTCAAGAAGTAAATCAGACTTTGTTAAATAATCAATTTTCGATAATTTGAATTTCAAATCCTGGGGGTATTTAGTACATAAAAAATTGGCATAAACATTTATGATGTTACTGTAATTATGAACGTATAATGAATCATTACAATAATAGTTTAGTAATTCGTATTTATCTTCCGGAGCAAAATTTAGGTTAAAGAAAAAATCGGAAGAATATTTAACACAATTCAGACTATCATTCTTAGTTTTATAAAAATCAATAATCAAAAGACAGCCTTTATCAATTGAAGGATCTATTAACTCCATTTTCTTAAAATAAAAAATAGCGGAATCAACCTTATTCAAAGTTAAAAACTGCCCGCCTAAAAGACCATAAAACCGAGTATCATCTTTAAACTTATGTATAGATTCTTTTAAAAGTTTAACACAGGAGGTATTTCGGTTTAAATATCTATATAATTTATAAAGACCAATAGATATATCCTCGTTTAATCCGTAAACAGATTGATATTTATTTAATAGTTGAAGAGCAATTTTATATTGATGATTAGAAATATATAAATTGCTAAGATTTAAAACAAAATCGGGATTTGAAGAATACTTAGGTAAAATTAACTTATTAAAATATATGGCACTATCATATTTGTTAATGGATTGATACAATTTTGCCAATTGAAGAATAATATTATCATTTGTATTATCATAATACAAGGCTTTTCGTGAGTAATAAATACCTTGTTGATATTTTTGAGAACCATAGAAAATATTAGATAATTGATAATAACAGGCGCTACTTTGAGGATTAATTCGGAGACATTGATTATAAATTGTAAAAGACTTGATATAATTATTCAATAGAAAATTCTTATCCGCCTCAATAAACAAAGAATCAAATAAAGGTTTATTATAGTTATAGGAAATACTACTTTGTTGTGTTTTGTTCAAAGTAAAATTAGAACAAGCAACACAACAAAGTGAAATAAGAAAGATAAAAATCTTTAAATATTTAAATATCATTTTTTACCAGTATGGCCAAAACCTCCTTCTCCCCTATCCGTACTATCTAAAGATTCGCATAAATCCCAATCAATAGATTCATATTTACTGATTACCATTTGGCAAATACGATCGCCATCATGAATTTCAAAAGGAACATCGGAATGATTAATTAAAATTATCCCTATTTCACCTCTATAATCAGCATCAATAGTACCAGGGGTATTAACCAGAGAAATTCCACTTTTAAGAGCTAAACCACTACGTGGTCTCATTTGGGCCTCATACCCTTTTGGAAGGGCAATAAATAAGCCGGTTGGTATAAGTTTTCTCTGTCCGGGTAATAAAGTAACCATAGAATCAATATTTGCACGAATATCCATTCCTGCAGATAAAACAGTGCTATAAGAAGGTAAAGAATGCTTAGATTTATTTACAATAGAAACTTTCATTTTTTAATAAATAAGGAAAATATTTTTTCGGATTTTTCTAAATAAAGGACAAAAACCCCTAAAAGTAATAAATTTTTAAAAATATTCAGGGATATATGATGTAAAGGCATATAAAACATTACAATAGCAATAATAACACCAATACCAGTAAATTTGAATATATTTTTTAAGTCGTATTTAATATCTACATATTTTTTCCCCAGATAAAAAGATATAATAATCATAGTTAAATAGGTAATAAGATTTACATAAGCACATCCAATATAACTAAAATGAGGAATGAAAATAATATTCAAAATGATAGAAAGAAGAGTACCGATTCCGGTAATAACAATACCATAATAAGTTCTACCGGATAATTTATACCAAAAAGATAAATTAAAATAAATTCCAACACATAATTTAGAAAACATATAAGCAGGAATAATTCTTAACCCGGGCCAATAAGCAGATGGACCAACATAGTATTTTAAAAGATCCATAAAAGCCAAGACTCCTAAAAATATTATAAGCCCATAGTAAATAAAATATTTTGAAACATCAGCTAATATAAAATTTTGATCAGTTCCCTTCTTTTGATTAAAGAAAAAGGGTTCTGCAGCGAACCGGAACATTTGAATAAAAAGAGTCATTAAAACAGCTAATTTGGCACTACTGCCATATATCCCAATTTCTCTAATAGCATTAACATGTTTAGGTAAAAAATATTGAAGAAGCAGACGATCAGATAAATCATTAATAGTACCTGCTAACCCGGCTACCATAAGAGGAAGAGAATAAATAAACATTTTCTTTAACAAATGTTTATCAAAAGAATATTTAGAAGTAAAAATTATAGGTGCTAATAAAACCAATACAACAGCACTTGAAATAAAATTGGCAATAAAAATTAATTCAATATCTAATTTATAATGAAAACCGAAAAAAGTTCCATCAGAAGACAGAAAAAATTTAGGTATAACCCAAATAAAAATAAGATTAAATATTACACTAACTAAAACACCAATAATTTTTATAGAAGCAAATTTAAGGGCCTTATTAAGAAATCGCAATCGTGCAAAAGGAATAGCTGAAAAAGTATCTAAAGAAACAATAAGCAGAAACCATACAATATATCTTAGATTTTCCTTAAAATCAATAACTACGGCTACTTGTTTGATAAAAATAAAAGAAACAATTAAAAATAATAGGGTACTAAAAACCAAACTTAAAAAAGAAGTACCAAAAACAACTGAGTTATTAGATTCCTTTTTGGAAAAATAAAAAAAACCGGTCTCCATTCCATACGTTAGAATAATATTAAGAAATACTACATAAGTATAAAGTAAAGTAACCTGCCCTATCTCAAAAACCGGAAAGTTATAATTAAATAACGGAGTAAGAAGATAATTTAAAAAACGGGGTACAATACTGCTAAGTCCGTATACTAAAGACTGACTGCCTAAATTTTTAATATGGTTCAAAATAAAAAAGATTTAATAAATACAAAAAACAAAGGTATATTCAAAATACATTAAAACGATATAGGAGATTAAAATTTTATAAATGTTAAATAGCCGATAAATTAAAGGAGATATCTTATCTTTACACTTTTAAATTCAGAGGCAGTTTAAAGGATTTAAAAAATAATTTAATTGATTAATAATTAGATATATGATTAATAAAATTGAAAATATTTTACAAGAAATTGAAAAATATACAATATCCTCAATTCACGAAGCTGAGGAGTTCAGATTAAAATATATAAGCAAAAAAGGAATTCTAAATCAATTATTTGAAGATTTTAAAACCTTAGATAATAACCTTAAAAAAGAAGTAGGACAAAAATTAAATGTCTTAAAAAATTCTATTCAGGAAAAATATCAGGTTAAAAAAGAAGAATTTGAAAATTCTCAGGAAATTAAAATTAAGAATGATTTAAGTTTACCAGGAGATAATCTGAACATTGGTTCAAGACATCCTATTTCATTGGTTAAAAATGAAATCAATAACATCTTTTTAAAATTAGGATTTACTATTGAGGATGGACCAGAAATAGAGGATGATCATCATGTATTTTCAGCTTTGAATTTTCCATTGGAACATCCAGCTAGAGACATGCAAGACACATTTTTTATTCAAAAAAATCCGGATGTTCTATTAAGAACACATACCTCGTCAGTACAGGTAAGAGTTATGGAAAAGAAAAAGCCACCTATGCGTAGTATTATGCCCGGAAGAGTTTATAGAAATGAAGCTATATCAGCACGTTCACATTGCTTTTTCCACCAGCTTGAAGGTTTATACATTGACAAGAATGTATCATTTGCTGATTTAAAACAAACTTTATTATTCTTTGCAAAGGAATTGTTTGGCTCAGAAACCCAAATAAGATTAAGACCATCATACTTTCCGTTTACAGAACCATCGGCAGAAATGGACGTATCATGTACCTGTAAGGGAAAAGGTTGTAATTTATGCAAATATACCGGCTGGCTCGAAGTATTAGGTTGTGGTATGGTAGACCCTAATGTATTAAAATTAAACGAAATAGATCCGGAAGAATATTCGGGATATGCTTTTGGCTTAGGAATTGAAAGAATAGCATTATTAAAATATCATATAAAAGATATCAGAATATATTCAGAAAATGATGTAAGATTTTTAAAGCAATTTAAATCAGTATTATAAAAAAGGAGGGTTAGTTTAACCCTCCTTTTTTATAATACAACAATTTCATATTCAATTTTAACAGATTCTTTTAATGTAGCAATAACCCCACAATATTTTTCAACAGATAAATTTACAGCCTTTTCAAGTTTATCAAAAACCAGATTGTTTCCTTTAAATTCATAAATTACTTTCAAAGATTTATATTTCTTAGGATGTTCCTCTAAGCTATCACCAACAATTCGAACATTAAAATAAGTAATATCCACTTGCATTTTTTTTAGAATAGAAATAACATCCATACCAGTACACCCTCCCAATGCTACCATAATTAGTGGCTTTGGTCTGGTACCTTCATTATCACCTCCATTATCAGTACCAGCATCAACTGTAATAACATGTCCGTTGATGTTACTTACAAATTTCATGTTTTTTTCCCATGTCACACTTACTGTTTGTTCCATATCAATAAAATTTAATATCTTTAATAAACAATTTAAGTCCTTTAACTGTTGGTATAAACCTGGAAGTCAAATTAAAAAAGATTTATGAAGCAACAAAATAGTACTAATGAAAACATTGATTTATCATTAAGTCCTCTATTTAAACATTTAACTCGCGAAGAAGTTGAAAAAGTTAATGAAGAAAAAACAGTTAATTCTTACAAAAAAGGAATATATATATACCACCAAGGTAATAGAATTAATGGTATATATATCGTAATTAAAGGTATACTAAAAATATTTAAAACAGGTATTGATGGTAAAGAACAGATTATATTATTTGCAAAACCTTATGATTTAATAGGTTTCAGATCTGTTTTAAGTGGTGAATATGCCTGTACCACTGCTAAAACATTAGAAGATTGCGTTTTAGCGTATATTCCACAGGAAACATTATTTCATTTGGTTAAAAATAACGGTAACTTTTCATTAGAATTATTACAATTAGTTTGCAGGGAATTAGGTGAAGCTAATGAATACATTACAGATATAGCACAAAAAACTGTAAGAGAACGATTAGCAGAAATATTGGTTCACTTAAAAGATTCATTTGATACTAATAGCGAAAAAGAATTACAAATAGCTTTAACCAGAGAAGAACTAGCCAATATTGTTGGCACAGCAACAGAATCCGTTATTCGGTTATTATCTGAATTTAAAGCTGATAAACTAATAGAAATTAATGGTAGAAAAATTAAAATATTAAATTACAATACATTATATAAAATAGCGAATATTAATTAATTAAAACAAAGAAGGCTGATCATTAATTTTAATCATTCCTAAATTCTTATATGCTAAATCAGTAACTTCTCTTCCTCTTGGAGTACGTTTAATATAACCTTCTTTTACCAGATAAGGTTCATATACTTCTTCTATAGTACCGGAATCTTCACCAATAGCAGTGGCTATAGTAGAAATACCAACAGGTCCACCTTTAAATTTATTAATAATAGTTTTAAGAATTTTGTGATCCATCTCATCCAAACCATTCATATCAATATTTAATGAATTTAAAGAGTACTGTGCCATTTTTAAGTCGATATGACCATTCCCTATAACTTGGGCAAAATCTCTTACTCTTCGAAGCAAAGCATTACAAATACGAGGTGTTCCACGACTACGTGAAGCAATTTCACTGGCAGCATCAGCATCTATAGTAACATTTAAAATTTTAGAACTACGAATTACAATTTTAATTAAAGTATCTAAATCATAATATTCTAAATGACAATTAATTCCAAAACGAGCTCTCAAAGGACTTGTTAACAAACCACTTCGCGTAGTAGCTCCAATAAGTGTAAAAGGATTTAATTTAATTTGAATAGTTCTTGCACTGGGACCTTTATCTAAAACAATATCAATAGTAAAATCTTCCATCGCAGAATAGAGATATTCTTCAATTACAGGACTTAAACGATGTATTTCATCAATAAATAAAACATCAAAAGAATTAAGGTTTGTTAAAATACCGGCTAAATCACCAGGCTTTTCCATAACCGGACCTGAGGTAATTTTCATATTAACCCCTAATTCATTGGCAATAATATTGGATAAAGTTGTTTTACCTAAACCAGGAGGTCCATGTAAAAGTACATGATCCAATGATTCAGACCTCATTTTAGCTGCTTTAACAAATATTCTAAGATTATCTACAATTTTTGACTGACCGGAAAAATCATTAAAATCAATCGGACGAACCTTTTTCTCAAAATCCTTTTCGTTTTCAGAAAGTTCATTATTTCTAATTTCAAAATCTTCGTTCATTCCAATTATTTTACAATTTCTAATTTATACCCGTTAATTTTTAATTCAGTATCATTCTGGTAGGTAATGGTTAAAAACAAAGAACCATCAGGATTATACTTTTTCCAATTATTTTCTTTTAAACCCATTACATAAAATTGTTCTTCCTTTATAATGCCAGTATCATAATAAATATAATGCTTTCCTTCCGGTAAACCATTTACATATTTTCCATAATAAAAAAGTTTTCCATTATTATAAAAAGTTTTCCAAATACCTTCTTTTAAATCATTTTTAAAAAGACCAATGGAATAAGTATCGCCACTTTTTAAAAACCATAAGCCATCTTTAAAATTATCTTTATAAAATCCCTTGGCAATAGTGTCTCCCAACTTACTTAATTCATAGTAAAAACCATCTCTTTTACTGTGAATAAAATATTCAGATTTTAATAAAATACTATCCGTTGAAAACCATTTCCAATTTCCATCAAGCAATCCTCTATCAAAAAAACCTATTTGTTCAAAATTCCTATTTTTAAAGTAAAAAAGCCACTTTCCCTGTTGAAGGTTATTTCGATATAAACCGCATGATTTAATTCCACCATCGCTGTAAAAATAGGTAAAATTACCTTCCTTAGTCCCATCATCGTTAATAATACCAGTACTTAATAAAATACCATCACTATTAAAAACACGGGCATTAATTACTTTACCATTTAAATCATATTCCCGGTGAATGCCAATTGGCTTATTATCTTTAAAATAGGACCTAGACTTAATATGACTATTATCAAAATAATCAATTCTCTCTTCAATATTAATAGAATCGGCCTTTTCAAGATCTTTTAATTTACCATCTATATACAAAAGATTTTGAGTTTGCTTTCCAAGATCATCATATTCTTTATAATAACCTGATAAAAGACCATTTTTATAATATTTCTCACTTTTAATTCCACCTTCCGGAAAATATTCAATCCATAATCCTTCAGGCTGATTATTATTTAATTGATTAACTAAAGTTTTACTAATCAAATAATCATTATAATATCTGTATAAAATTACTAATTTCCCAGTATTGTCATATTCTTTAGAAAGTCCTTCCTTTTTATTTTTTTTAAAATAAACAGTTCTATTTAAAGTTCCATCATCAAAATAATAATTAGATAAACCTTCTTTTAAATCATTAATATATAATTCATTTGAAACAATATTATTCTTTGAAATAGAATTGAGAGAGATAGTTCGTTTGAATTTTAAATAATAACCATTTTTCTTTCCAAGCAAATAGGATATTTTTTCAGTAGTATCGCCTGCTTCAGAGAAAAAAATCCAGGTACTATCCAGTAAATGATTAACCCTCTTACCTTCTGATTTAATTACACCGTTAACATAATAACTTTTCCAAAAGCCATCCGGTTTACCATTAATCATATAACCTTCGCTACAAATATTACCGTTTGGATATTTTATAACAGTATAATTTTTATTTAAAGTATCCTGTCCATAAATACAATTAAATTTAAATAAGATAAATAATAAAGAATATCTTATAAAATTATACATATCAAAATATTACACAAATTTAGAGTCCTAATTTTTCAGAAATATCCAGCATTCTAATGATAGAACCTTTAGCTTTATCAATAGTGTCGATATTCAAGGTTATCTCAAATTTATTAAATTTCAAACAATTATAAATCTTTTCAAGCGTAATTAATTTCATATACTGACAATCGTTGCATGCACAGGATGAATCACTGGGTGGTCCAGGAATAAATAGTTTATCAGGTTTAGCTTTGTGCATCTGATGCAGAATTCCGGATTCCGTACAAACAATATAAGTTTTAGAAGAATCAGTATTAATAAATTTAAGTAAGGCAGCAGTAGAACCAATAAAGTCCGAAACCAGTAAAATTGGTTTTTCACATTCAGGATGAGCAATAATTTTTGCTTCAGGATATTTCGATTTTAACTCTAAAACTTTCTCAAGTGAAAATCGTTCATGAACATGACAAGCACCAGGCCAGATAACCATATCTCTGCCAGTTTTACTTTTTATATAATTACCTAAATTTTTATCCGGACCAAATACAATTTTTTCAGAAGGTGGTAAAGAATTTACAATTTCTAAAGCATTTGAAGAGGTACAAATAATATCGGTTAAAGCTTTAACATCGGCAGTGGTATTTACATAAGATATAACAGTATGATCCGGATAATTTTTAAGGAATTCTTTAAAATCCGAAGCTTTACAAGAATCAGCCAACGAACAACCAGCTTCGAGATCAGGTAAAAGAACTGTTTTATCGGGACACAAAATTTTAGCTGTTTCAGCCATAAAATGCACACCTGCAAAAACAATAACATCAGCTTTCGTTTTTGCAGCTACCTGAGCTAATTGTAAACTATCCCCTACATGATCAGCAATATCTTGAATATCACCTTCCTGATAAAAGTGAGCAAGAATTACTGCATTTCTTTCTTTTTGAAGTCTTTTTATTTCACTAATTAAAGTTTCTTTTTTCATTTTGAGTTTAAATCAATTTAAACAAAATATATATATTATTCTTTTAAATTTTAATAATCTATGTTAATGTTTATGTGCTGTTAATAATGTTAGGAAAAATATGAAAAAACGTTTGATATTCCCGATTTCAAGATATAAACAACGTTCTATTAACATTGTTTTTAGATTAAATTAATTAATAATTAATACATTAAATAAGTTATTAACACTTGTTAAGAGCTACAAAGTTTGAAAAAAATTGGATTATTAACACCATAAATAATGTTTAAAATCGGTTTAATTTTTAATGCTATTCAAACACAAATAAATTTGGATTGTTCTCAAATTTGTATATAAGTTGTTCCAATCGAATTCTACAATTTTCTTTTTCGCTTTTTTATCAACAATAATTAAATGTTAATCAACAACCATAATTAACAACTCTCATTACTTATTAGTCGGTAGAATTTACCAATTCACCGATTTATTCTGTCGAAGGCTAAGTATAGAAAATATATTTGTTTAAGTAATAATGTTTTGAAACCTTTTATATCTTTATTAGATTACATAAACTTTTTATGTAGAATTTGTTTACAACATTAACACGGTTTATTTTTGATTTAAAATATTTACAACTTACTAATGTTTTAAAGTTAGTAAAATTGGCATCATTAAAATATAAAAGGTATTGATTTATTAGATATTTCCGAGAAATTTTGGTTTTAAAGACAATATTGAAATTCGAATATTAATAATTAAAAATTAATGAGATGAAGTTTTACCGAAAGTACCTGATCAGCCAGGTAATTCTATTAATGTTAGCTAATTGTTTACAGGCCCAGGAAAAGACAGATTCAACCCTGAAATTTACTTTATCTGAGGCACAGACTTATGCCCTTCAGAATAATAAATCTGTTTTAAATGCTAATCTTGATGTAGAATCTGCTAAGAAAAAAGTATGGGAAACTACTGCTATTGGATTGCCCCAGGTAAGTGGTAAACTGGCTTTTAGTTATACCCCCGAATTATCTGCTGTTGTAGAGGAATTTAGCAGTTTAAGTAATCTCGGTTTTTGGTTGTATAATGTAGATCAATCTCTTGCTACATTGGATCCATCCAACAAAGTATATGGTAATATTCCTCCTTCCTCGCCAACTACAATCAATTATGATGATTATAAATGGGGTTTAACCGGAACGATTACTGCCACTCAGCTTATTTTTAGCGGATCCTATCTGGTAGGTCTGCAATCTGCAAAAGTTTTCAAAAGTATTTCGGAATTAAGTCAGGTTAAATCTAAGCAGGAAATTATGGAAACCATAACTGAAAGCTATTTTAATCTACTAATTGCAAGGGAAAACAAACAAATATTGGATTCGACCTATAACAATCTGCAAAAAGTATTTTCTGATATCCAGGCAATGGGAAAGCAGGGCTTTATTGAAGAAACAGATGTAGATCAAATGCACATCACTGTATCCACTGTAAAATCTTCCTTAGATATGATTACCCGTTTGGTTTCGATTGCTGAAAAATTATTGAAACTTCAGTTGGGTATTGGTTTTGATAAAAATATAGAATTAACAGACAGTTTGAATAATTTAGTTACATCTCTGGCTTATGATCAATTATTAACAGCCGATTTTGTGCTGGAAGATAATGTAAATTATAAAATGCTTGATGCATCGGTAAAAGCATCTGAATTATTATTAAAATTAAAAAAATCAGAATTTCTGCCGGATATAGCAGCTTACTACCAGTATCAGAAGGAGTTTAATACCAACTCTATATCATTTACTCCTCCGCATGTTATTGGTGTTCAAATGAATGTACCTATTTTTGGTAGTGAATCCAAGCTTGCAAAAGTATCTCAGGCTAAAATTGATTTAATGAAAGCTGAAAACAATATGGTTCAGGCATCCGATGGTTTAAAGATTGAATTTTTTAGCGCTAAATCGGCTTTAATAACATCAGTGGATAAATATCAAACTGAATCGGTCAATTTGAGACTCTCGAAAAAAATATATGATAAAGCCTTAATAAAATATACTAACGGAGTGATTTCAGGAACAGATTTAAATCAGATACAAAATCAGTATTTACAATCTCAGTCAACCTATTATTCATCTATTAAGGCACTTATCGAATCGAAAGCCAAACTTGAAAAAATGCTTTCAAAAGCTAATTAATTAACCATCAATTGATAATTTAAAAAATACAATATAATGAAAACTAAATTTTTAATACCCATATTCGTGTTATCGGTAGTAATTTCCTGTAAGCAGGATAAAAAATCTCAGTTAGCCGAGCTCCGAAAACAGAGAGATAAACTGACAGACCAGATAAATACTCTGGAAAAGGAATTGGGAGACAGCACCAAAGAATTGAACCTGCAAAAGGTTTCAGTTATTGATATGCAGTATTCTGAATTTAAACATTTTATAGAAGTTCAGGGTAAATTGGATGGTGAAGATTATGTAGATGTTGCACCTGAAGGAGTTGGTGTTATTGAGGAAATATATGTAAGTGTCGGGCAAGAAGTTGTTAAAGGACAGTCATTAGCACGCTTAAACGATGCAGCTATCCGTGATCAGTTAAAAGCATTGGAAACCCAATATAAATTTGTTAAGGAAACTTATGAAAAACAGCAAAAATTATGGGATCAAAAGGTAGGTTCTGAAATACAGTACTTACAATCTAAAACCGCAAAAGAGCAGCTCGAATCACAGTTGTCTGCTGTTCATAAGCAACTCGACATGTATACTATTAAGGCACCAATTTCGGGTACCGTTGAAGAAGTAAATGCAAAAGTTGGGCAAATGGCTTCGGCAGCGAATCCAATTCCCCCTTTCAGAGTAATTAATTTTACCTCTATTAAGGTAAAAGCAGAGATTGCCGAGGCATATTCTCAAAAAATTAAAGTTGGGGATAATGTCCAGGTTTATTTCCCTGATTTAGACCGCGAAATAACTGCGAAGATATCCACTTCAAGTCGATTTATTAACCCTTCGAGTAGGACATTTACTGTTGAAGCCCGGTTGAATCCCGATAAAAATGGATTTAAGGCAAACATGATTGCTATATTAAAAATTAACGATTATTCTGCAACCAACTCTTTGGTAATACCAATTAATTATATCCAAACAGACCCTAAGGGAAATTTTGTGTATATTATTGAAAATAAAAACAATAAATCGTACACTAAAAAGGCATTTATTGAGCAGGGACAAAGTTACAACGGCAATGTTGAAATTTTAAAAGGGTTAAATATTGGGGATAAGGTGGTTACATCCGGTTATTTGGATTTGGAAGAAGGTGAAAATGTTGTCCTGTAAACAGAAAATTTGTAAAAAATGGAAAATAAATTTAAAGAATTTAAACCTACAAGTTGGTGTATAGATAATAAAACCAGCATTTTTGTGTTGGCTTTAATTATTTCGGTTTTTGGGATGATAAGTTATAATAGTATACCCAAAGAGCAATTTCCCGAAATTGTTATTCCTACAATATTGGTACAAACAGTATATGCCGGTACATCTCCGGCCGATATAGAAAATTTGGTCACCAAACCTCTCGAGAAAAAATTAAAATCAATAAGTGGTGTTAAGAAAATTACGAGTTCATCAGTTCAGGATTTTTCTTCGATAGCTATTGAATTTCGCACAGGTGAAAATGTTGCGGATGCTAAGCAAAAGGTTAAGGATGCGGTTGATAAAGCAAAAAAGGATTTGCCTATGACCGATATTAACCAGGGACCGGATGTTATAGAAATAGATTTGTCTGAAATTCCGATTATGTCTATTAACCTGGCCGGAAAATATGATTTGGACCGAATTAAAAAATATGCAGAAATAGCACAGGATCAAATTGAAGGGTTAAAAGAAATAACCCGGGCAGATATTTTGGGTGCATTAGATCGGGAAATACAGGTTAATGTGGATATGTACAAATTGCAAGCAGCAAACCTCAGTTTTAACGATATAACCGGAATGATAGCCCGTGAAAATCTTACGATTTCCGGAGGAAATATTAATATGCACGGAATGCAGCGGTCCGTGCGTGTAGCCGGTGAATTTAAAGATATCGAAACGCTAAAAAATATTGTTGTAAGCAATTCAAAGGGTGTTCGAATTTATTTGAAAGATATCGCTGAAGTTAAGGATACCTATGCGGAAAGACAAAGTTTTGCAAGGTTAAATGGCGAAAACGTTATTACTCTGAATATTATTAAAAAGAGTGGGGAAAACTTACTGGATGCCTCTGATGCAATAAAAAATATAATGGAAAATTTACAGAAAACTAAATTTCCAAAAGATTTAAGTGTAAGTATTACCGGCGATCAAAGTAAATATACCCGAACTACTTTGTTTGATTTGAACAACACGATCATTATTGGTTTTATCCTGGTAACCATTGTGCTCATGTTTTTTATGGGGCTTACCAATGCTTTATTTGTGGGATTATCAGTTCCGCTTTCTATGTGTCTGGCTTATATTGTAATGCCCGGTATTGATTTTACCATGAATATGTTGGTGATGTTCTCCTTTATATTTGCTTTGGGTATTGTTGTAGATGATGCCATTGTAGTAATTGAGAATACGCACCGTATTTTTACCAAAACAAAAATGGATATTGTTACTGCTGCAAAATATGCTGCAGGTGAAGTTTTTGTCCCCATATTATCGGGTACGTTAACCACCTTGGCGCCATTTTTTCCTTTGGCATTCTGGCCTGGCGTTGTGGGTAAGTTTATGTTTTTTATTCCTGTTACCCTCATTATTACATTATTTGCTTCATTAGTAGTTGCTTATATCATAAATCCTGTATTTGCCGTTTCATTTATGAAACCAAATGAAGAGGAAATACAAACGATGAGTAAAAGGAAGATTTTTACTGTAGGATCCATTTTTATTGCTTTGGGTATTTTGCTTCATTTTACTTCATGGCTCGCTTTTGCTAATTTGTTGATTTTTATAGGTATATTTTTTATTGTTCACAATTTATGGGGTTATAAGCTTTTGCTTCATTTTCAGCATACTGTGATACCTAATATGCTTTCTAATTACGAGAAATTTTTAGGATGGATTTTACATAAGCGCAGACCTTATATTTTATTATATTCATTGATAGGATTGCTGATTGTTACCCTTATGATAACCGCGAAATTTTCTAAACCACCGGTGTTTTTCCCTGACAATCAACCTAATCAGATTTACACCATGATTAAATTACCTGTTGGTACTGATATAGCTGTAACTGATTCTGTAACACATATAGTTGAGAAGCGTGTAATGAAAGTACTTGGCGATTCTAATAAAATTGTGGAATCTGTAATTGCCAACGTGGCTAAAAATGTTTCTGAATCCAGCTTTGATTTTGGTGGAACTACTCCTAATCTTGCTAAAGTTACAGTTAATTTTGTAGAATTTTCAAAACGGCATGGAGAAAACACTAATATATACATGACTAAGATTCGTGAAGCCGTTAATGATATTCCTGGAGTACAGATTACTGTAAGTAAGCCACAGGGTGGACCTCCTACCGGTAAACCAATAAATATTGAAGTTACCTCTGACGATTTTAATGATTTGTTATCCACCTCCGATCACTTAATTAAGTTTTTGGATTCATTAAATATTCCGGGAGTTGAAGAATTAAAGACTGATTTTGAAAAGAATAAACCCGAAGCTTTAGTTGAAATTGACCGTATAAGGGCAAACCGCGAAGGAATATCTACCGGTCAGGTTGGTATGGAGTTACGTACTGCTATTTATGGTGCAGAGGCTTCAAAATACCGCGATGGAGAAGATCAATATCCCATTCAGGTAAGGTATGAACATGATCAGCGCACCAATATAGACCGCCTGATGAATACCAAGATTACCTTTATGGATATGAGTACCGGCCAGATTCGACAAATACCACTTTCTGCCGTGGCTAAAGTATCGTACGTTAACTCGTTCGGAGGTATTAACCGCAAAAACGCTAAACGTATTGTTACTGTTTATTCAAATGTATTAACCGGTTATAATGCTAATGAAATCATTATGAAAATTAAAAAGGAATTACCTAATTTTCGTAAAGCCGATTCGGTTGATATCAAGATAACCGGAGAGCAGGAAGATCAACAGGAAACTATGTCGTTCCTGGGAATTGCTGGTATGCTTGCTTTGTGTTTGATTATGTTTATCATGATTACTCAGTTTAACTCCCTGAGCAAACCATTGATAATTGTATCTGAAGTATTGTTCAGTATAATTGGTGTTTTCCTCGGTTTCATCATGACCAATATGACGGTATCTATAATTATGACAGGTATGGGCATGGTTGCTCTGGCAGGTATTGTGGTACGAAATGGTATTTTGTTGGTTGAATTTACCGATAAACTTTTGGAAAAGGGATTGAGGCCCAGGGAAGCTATTATTCAGGCTGGAAAAACACGTATTACCCCAGTAGTGCTTACTGCTACTGCTACTATTTTGGGATTAATTCCGTTGGCTATAGGTTTTAACATAGATTTCGCCGGTTTACTGGCACATTTTAGCCCACATATTCATTTTGGAGGAGATAATGTAGCATTTTTCGGCCCATTATCATGGACTATTATTTTTGGTTTATCTTTTGCTACTTTTCTTACCCTGATATTTATTCCGGTGATGTATTATATTTTATATGCCGGAAAGATAACTTTGAAAAGAAAAACCCAACAAATTAAATTGAAAAGAAGGGATTTGGATAATTTGTATTAGGCAGATTATTAAGAGGCTGTGTAAAAAGTCAATTTTTCGGCGGAATTGCAAATTCCGCCGAGCGCAACACCTTGGTTTATTAGCATTGGCGCTGAGCTGAATTTGCAAATTCCGCTCAATTTTTGAACTTTTTACACAGCCTCATTTTATGTTCAAAGGTTTTAATATAGTTTTAGGAAAAAAATATTCAATAATCAATCGTCAATAATCAATTATTTACGCTTCAACCATCATTTTTTCTTTAACATCGTTGGCTTTATCTTTGCCAAGCAATGCTTCCACGAGGGCTAACCCAAATTTAACAGCAACTCCTGCCCCTTTTCCGGTAATAATTTTTCCATCAATTTCAACAGCATTTCCAGTATGTTTAGCACCTGTAAGTTCTGATTCGAATCCGGGGTAACAAGTAGCAGTTTTCCCTTTTAGTAAACCTAAATGTCCTAAAACCATTGGTGCCGCGCAAATAGCAGTTACCCATTTACCATCGTTACTGAATTCGAGTATTTTGTTTTTTAAACCCTGGTGATTATCCAGGTTTTTGGAACCCGGCATACCTCCCGGCAATACAATCATATCAGCAGCTTTATAATCCATTTCCTCAAAGAGGCAATCGGTAATTATTTTAACATTATGTGAACCGGTTACCTCTTTTTTACCCATTATGGAAACAGTAAAAACTTCACAACCAGCTCTGCGTAATATATCCACCGGGGCTAAAGCTTCTACTTCTTCAAAGCCATCGGCAAAATGTATGTATACCTTTTTCATTTTTAAATAATTTTAGTATCAAATTTAGAATATTTTGATTTTATATCATCAAAAAATGAGAAGTGATACCTATTAATATTATAAAAAGCTATGTAATCCTTTTGAACAAAATATCAATAAAAAGGATACCTTTATCGGCAGAAAATAAAAAATTAATTATATGGCCGAATTAGTTAACCCTAAGGTAGTTTTAAAGAAAAAACAAATACCTGTAATTGTGGATTTTTGTTTGGATGAATCTGTTGAATTTAGTGTTAAACAACAAATTTTTCCGGATACTGACTGGGAAGTAGAATTGAAAATGAAAGATTTTAAATCTGCTGTTTTATTAGGTATGTTCCTCCGTGAAAACAGGATTGATATTGATGGTATTGATCCTCAAAGATATAAAAGAAGCGTTAAAAAACCTGATGAAAAACCTGAACCAGCTGCTAAGGAAGAAAAACCTAAAGCAGAGAAACCCTCTTCAATAGAAGGCTTACCGGGATTATTATAAATTTTATTGATTATCAGTTATATAAAATGATTTTTTGTAAAGCATTTTAGAAGTCTTAAATTTCAGGTTTTTATATTTCAATAATTTTGAATTATTTACTTGTAATTTAAGACTTTATTTGTTTATAAATCATTGTATTACTCTATATTTTAATTAGCTGAATTCTATGGCCGAAAGACCTATTCGTATTTTATATTACTTTGCTGAACAAAATACTTATATGTATCAATGGCAACGATTTCATATTTTTGAAGAGTTGTCGCACTACAATGTTACATTTGAAGTTTTTAATCCGTTAAATTATAGTACTATCGAATTAGCCTGGGATTCTTTAATTAAACACGTAAAGACTAACCAGGGAAAGTACGATTTGTTTTTCAACTGCACAGGAGATCGTCAGATGAGTAAAGAGGTGGTGCTCGAAATTAAAAAATTGGGATTGTCTACCCTTTTAATATGTTTTGATAATTTGCATGCACCTTACATGCATAAAAATATTGCACCTGCTTTTGATTTAGTTTGGCTAACATCCTCAGAAACTGAAAATATGTTCAAAAAGTGGGGTGCCAAAACTATTTTCCAGCCTTATGCTGCCAACCCCTATTTATTTAAACCTTCAGAGAAGGAGGAAATATTAAGCATAGGTTTTATTGGAACACCTTATGGCACCCGGATACCACGTATTAATCAACTTTTGCAAAATCGGTTGCCAGTTTCAGTTTATGCAGACAGTCTTGTAAAAAAGAACCATCAACCTCTACACATTTCGAAAAAAATACCGATAAAAGATAAGTTTAATGATATTCTTACACAATTACGCTTTCCAATAGGTAGAAAGATCTTTTATTCAGAAATGAAGAAGAAATTTATGGTACCTGAGGCAAATTTTAAACTTCAGGAATCAGATTTACTGATTAAAAATCCTTCGGTATCCTTTGAGGAAATGAGCGAATTGTTTTCGCAACATGCTTTATCCATTAATATTACTGATATATGGAATACTTATCTGTTAAATAAACCTGTTTATAAATTACATTTGAGGACTTTTGAAATTCCCATGAGTGGAGGATTACAAATTACAAGTTACACAGATGAATTGGCTTCGTATTTTGAAGAAAATAAGGAGATTATATTTTTTCGGAGTAATGAAGAATTAATAGAAAAATCTCAATTTTATTTAAAACCTGAAAATACAGCATTACGCCGTCAGATAAAATCACTTGCCTGCATTAGGGCTAAAAGTGAGCATACCTGGCATAAAAGATTTGAAATTGTTTTAGGCAGATTGAGATTAAATATTTGATTTTCTGATTTTTATTTTTAAATATAAATGAAACAAATGAATAATAAAAAGGGCCTTATAGTTTTAATTATTTTGGTTTGTATTTATTTAACCATAACCGTAGTTTTAAATGTACCCTGGAAAAAATTGGGTGTTCCCGGTAACGGAGGATTTAATGATTTAAGGGGAGCCTTAGAATTTGTTGAGATGGTTCATAGTAATCAGAATCCATTTACTGAAATGCATGGTGGATTTTGGCATGTTTATCCAAAAGTCTGGGGAGTTTTTTATCCTTTATTACAGGTCAAAAATTGCAGAACAATAGGGGTAATTGTTACATTACTTTATTTTTTAACATTTTTAACATTTATTAAAATTCGGGATTATACTGATTTGTTAATTTATGCTTTAATAATAGTTTCTCCGGCTTTTATGTTGTGTGTGGAGCGGGGCAATGTTGATCTTATACTATTTATTATCGTTGGGTTATCTTTATTTTTTTATAAAAGGGAAAACATTGTGGCTGTAGCTATTTTATTAGCATCATTTTTGAAATTTTTTCCAATTTATGGAATTGTTGCTTATAAAAATAAAATAACGATTATCATTTCAGCCATAATATTTATCTTATTTCTATATCTTATAAGAGATCAAATGCACTATATTTCAATTAATCTACAACGCATAAAACCATATATTGGAGCTTATGGTATTACTGTTTTGCCGGATTTACTTAAAGCAAAATTGAATGTGCCAATTCTTTTTACATATATATTTCAGGTAATTTGTGCTATTTTCTTTATGTTTCTTGTGAGACCTATTAATTTAAGTGATCAAAAGAATGATTTTACTTTTTTAATCAGTGCTGGTATTTTTGCTGGAAGTTATTTGCTGGGTGTTTGCTTTGTTTATAAATTAATATTTATTCTTTTCGCTATACCTAAGCTGTTAGATTCAGCTAAAATTGAAAAGTATTATTTATTTATCTTGGTTTTAATTATTTCCTCACTTTGGGAAAATTTTACTGTTGGAATGTTAACAAAAATTACTCCTACTATAGGCCTAATTTATAGGATATTAAATCAGATAGTACTCATTTATTTACTTGTATTTTTTATTAAACCATTGTATTTTAAGTTTATAGCACAATCTAAAGAATTAGTGCTATTAGTAAAAAGATAACTACAAAAAGTTTTTATTGGAAAATTTAATGAAAATTGAAAATCAAGTTTAACTAATTTAAAGTTTAAAAATGAGGGTATTATGATTAAAGATAAAATTGTAACCGTTGTTTTGCCTGCTTATAATGCTGCTCATACATTAGAATTGACTTATAAAGAAATTCCTTTTGATATTGTTGATAATGTTATTATTGTTGATGATAAAAGCAATGACGAAACTGTTGAGATAGCTCATAAACTTGGAATTAAATATATTGTTCAGCATGATGTAAACAAAGGTTACGGTGGAAATCAGAAAAGCTGCTATAATAAAGCTCTCGAAATTAATTCTGATATTATTGTAATGCTTCATCCAGATTATCAATATACTCCTTTGCTAATACATTCTATGTGCTATTTAATAGCCAACAATTTGTACCAGGCAGTTTTAGGATCAAGAATTTTAGGGATGGGAGCTCTTAAGGGTGGCATGCCAATTTATAAGTACATATTTAACAGGTTTTTGACCTTGTTTCAAAATATTTTAATGCATCAGAAATTAAGTGAATACCACACCGGATATCGAGCATTTTCAAAAGAAGTACTTCAAAAGATAAAGTTTAACGATAATTCTGATAATTTTGTTTTTGATAACCAGGTATTGGCCCAGATTTTTATGGCTGGTTATGAAATAGCCGAAATAACCTGTCCTACAAAATATTTTAAAGAAGCTTCTTCAATATCAATTATAAATAGTTGTAAATATGGAATTGGGGTTATTGGAGTATCATTTGACTATTTTTTTCATAAAGCTCATATATTTAATTCAAAAATTTTTAAATAGTAAAGAATTAATATTTTTAAACTTAACAAACAATAAAAAAGGCATTATATGAAAATTTATTCCAAAATTAAGTATTATCTATCATTTGTTGGTTTTAACCCCACTGTTTTAATAACATTTTTCAGAAGTTATCCTTTATTTTTAAGAGATTTGATAGAAATTAGAAAACAAATTAAAAAAAGCAATAATAAAGATTTTAACCAGATTAATTTTTTTCCGCAGCTAGGATGTAGATTTAATAAGAGTGGAAATTTAAAAGGTCATTATGTTCATCAGGATTTATTGATTGCAAAAAAAATATTTAAAAATAATCCAGTAAAACATATCGATATTGGTTCAAGGCAAGATGGTTTTATTACTCATCTTGCAGTATTTAGAGATGTTGAAGTTTTTGATATTCGACCACAAGAATCGAAAATTAAAGAGATTAAATTTACTCAATTGGATTTATTACAATTACCTGAAAATCTTGTTGAATATTGTGATTCAATATCATCTTTACATGCCATTGAACATTTTGGTTTAGGCAGGTATGGTGATCCTGTTGATATTGACGGGCATTTAAAGGGATTAAACAATATATATAAAATGTTAAAGAAGGATGGGAAATTTTATTTTGCAGTACCAATTGGTCCTCAAAGAATAGAATTTAATGCCCATAAAGTTTTTAATGTTAGTTATTTGTTGGGAATTTTTGATGGATTATACAAAATTGATTCATTTAGTTATGTTGATGATAATGGTGATTTATTCGAAAATGTACCTTTAATCCTTGAAAAGATTAATTGTAATTATGGCTGTAATTACGGTTTAGGGATATTTGAAATGACCAAAATTTGATTTTTTAATATTTAAGTTGTTTATTTTAGCTGTTATATATGAAAATTTTAATGCTCCTTGATAGTGAGTTTCCACCAGACGTAAGAGTGGAAAGCGAAGCCCAAAGTCTAATCCAGCAAGGGCACGAGGTTCATTTAGTATCTTATAATTACGGAGAGAAAAGCGAAACTGAATTGTTTAATGGAATACATTTACACCGTTTTATAATTAACAAACAAGTAGCTAAAAAATCTAAAGGTTTTATCCATCAGTTTCCGGTATATAAGAATATTTGGAAAAAACAGGTTAGCTTATTGATTGACAAGCTTAAAGTAGATGCCGTTCATATTCATGATTTACCTCTGTGCATTTTGATTGGCTATTTAAGAAAAAAATACCCACAGATTAAGGTTGTTGCCGATATGCACGAAAATTATCCATACCTTGTTATTGACCAGCCTTTTATGAATACTTTTTTTGCAAAATTGTTTTTAAGTAAAAAAGCATGGTTTGTAAAGGAAAAGGAATGGTTGCTTAAGGCTATAGATATTGTATGTGTTGCTCCGGAAATGAAGATTCGTTTAAAAAGTGTTTTGGGTTCCGATCAGAATATTAGTATTGTTCCGAATACCTTGGGATTCAAATCGTTTGTTACTTCTCAGAAACCAATAGAAGGTCTTAAAGATAGATTTAAGGATTATTTTAATATTCTTTATATTGGAGGTTTTGATCCTATTCGTGGTTTGGAATATTTAATTGAAGCAGCATCTAAGATAAAATCAGATATACCCAATTTAAGGATTGTGTTAGTGGGCGATGGCAACATTGTACCCGCATTAAAAGAACTTGCAACGTCCTTGAATATCGAAAAGCAAGTTATTTTTGAAGGTTGGCAATCCCAAAATCATATACAGGCTTATATTGAAATTGCTGATATTTGTGTAATACCACACTTAAAATCGGTTCATACCGACAGTACCAGCTCCAATAAGCTGTTTCAATATATGTATTTCGCAAAACCTTTGGTTTCTTCTAATTGTGTTCCTTTAGAAAAGGTTATTAATGAAGAACAATGCGGTCTTATTTTTAAGGATAGAAATAGTGACGATTTAGCATCTAAACTGTTGGAATTATATCGTAACCAACCGTTAATGCACGAGATGGGAATAAACGGGCAAAAGGCTGTAAATGAAAAATATAATTGGGATTTTACAGTACAACCCTTGTTGGATATTTACTCTAAAAATTAGGATATGTGCGGAATAGCTGGTGTTTTTAATATTGATAATAAACCGGTAGATCAGGAACGCTTAGTGGCTATGACCAAAATAATTAAGCATCGTGGCCCTGATGATGAAGGATATTTATTAGTAAATACCGGTTCCGGAACAATTCAGCATTGTCATAATAGCGATACGCTGCCCGAAATTCAAGCTGAAACAATTGCCTTGCCCAATGACTTTAATGCCAATCTTGCATTAGGTTTCAGACGGCTTTCCATTATAGATATTTCTCCAAGGGGCCATCAACCTATGAGTAATAACGATGGTTCTATATGGATAGTTTTTAATGGCGAAATATTTAATTACCTCGAATTACGTGAGGAATTGCAATCGCTGGGACATACTTTTAAAAGTAAATCGGATACAGAGGTAATTATTAAGTCCTATGAACAATGGGGAGTGTCCTGTCTGAACCGTTTTAACGGGATGTGGTCGTTTGCCCTTTGGGATAACCGTGATAAAACTTTATTTTGCGCCCGCGACAGGTTTGGTGTAAAACCTTTTAATTATTATTTCGACGGCAAAACTTTCATTTTTGGTTCAGAAATTAAGCAGATTTTACAATGGCCTGTTAATAAAACCATAGATCAGGAAGTAATATTTAAAAGTTTTGCTATTGGCGCATTTCTTCATAATTCCAATACATCCTATTTCGAAAATATAAAGCTCCTACCCCACTCCCATTATATTCTAATAAAAAATAATACGTTTGAAATAAAATGCTATTATAATTTGGATCCTTCGAAATTTGAGACTTCGAAGTTGTCATTTGACGATGCTTGTCAGCAATACCGTGAGCTATTTACAGATGCTGTAAAATTGCGGATGAGAAGCGATGTTGCTGTGGGGAGTACTTTAAGCGGAGGGCTCGATTCCTCTGCCATTGTTTGTGTTGCAGCCGGTATAACCCCCAAACAATTTAACACTTTTACTTCGTATTATACCCACGAAAAAAAGTACGACGAAAGAAAGTGGGCAGAAATTGTTGTGAACAGCACCCATTCTCAGTCTCATTACATATCTGGAAATGCCGATCGGGTGATGAAAGACCTGGAAGATATAACCTGGTACCATGATTATCCGGTTACTGGCTCGAGTCCGGTTGCACAGTATTATGTGATGAAATTAGCCAAAGAAAATCAGGTAACTGTATTGCTCGACGGACAAGGAAGTGACGAAATATTAGGTGGTTATGCACATACCTTTTATAGGTATTATGCCGATTTATTTTCGCAGTTTCGTTGGGGAAAACTGGCAAAGGAATATCCGAGTTTTCTTGCAAAAGTTGATAAAGGATCTGTATTTTCCAAAATACTTAAAACTAAGCTGGCTTATCTTTTCAATGAAAAGACACTTTATAGGAATGAGGCCCGGTTTGCCTTTAATCCGCTTCAATATAAATATAATTCGAAATTAAATTTTGATGAGGTTGTAAATCTAAAAACCTCTAAAGTTTCCAATTTTTTGTATAATCAGCTCATGGCTACTTCTATTCAGACGTTGTTGCACTTTGAAGACAGAAATTCCATGGCCAGCTCTATTGAAAGCCGGGTACCCTTTTTGGATTACAGGTTTGTAGAATTTGCTTTTTCTCTCCCATCGGAATATAAGATACACCGGAATTATGGAAAATATATCCACAGGGAAGCTTTAAAAACTATTGTTCCTCAAGAAATTATGGACCGTAAGGATAAGCTTGGATTTTTGGCACCCGGGGAATATTTTTGGCTTCGAAACGAGATGAAAGGATATTATACTGAAATTTTGCAATCCTCTTCGTTTAAAAGCCGTGAGATATTTGATCATAAATTAATTGAAAACGAATATTCACAATACCTGAATGGCAAAAACACTCATGCTAAATGGCTTTGGATGGCAATGGCTCTGGAATTGTGGTTTAGGAAATTTGTGGATTAAATACTAAAACATCTAAATGTTATAAATTTTTTTTAACGCATAGTTCATCTAATATATTATATCCATCCCAGATATAATTGAAATCCAATGCATTTCCAATAGGGACGATCCTGTCAATACCCTTTGCATAAGATAATTGGTAAATTTCATTTATTTCGTTATCGTCTAATCCAAAATAACTTAATGTTTGAACATCCCAATTTATAAAAGAAATTAATTTTTCAAGTGATTTTAGGTTATAGAGATAAAAATAACCACCTCCGCAAGATTCGCTGTATGCTTCATTTTCGTTAATTTCAATAAAATAAACGTAATTATCCGGAATAAATATTTTTTCTAATGAATTGTTGTGGTCTATTATATCTGAGACCAAATGATTGTATTTTAATGAAGCTAGAGATGTAATATCATTTTTATAGTTATATTTTACATAACTACTTAATATTGAATGAAATTCTATTTTGAAATTTTGAAATTGATCCTTGTCTCCTAATAAAAAAATAACTTGCGCTGAAGAACATCCTTTTTGATCAAAAGAATATGTATCATTATAGAACTTTCTAGCTAGTTCTTGTTTCTGATTATCTGAAAGTCCAAAATATGGGTCTAGTTTAAATAATGCAAAAGATTTTCTATTTGGGAATAAAATATCTTTGATACGTGGCTTTACCTGATAGGATTTAAATAGTTTTACAGTGGAGTCTCCACCCCAAATTACCCGTGCATGGGATTGATTCGATAAAAATATATTAATATTGTCAATATGTCCGTAACTTACAATACTTATATAATAAGCAAATAATTGAAATTCATCTGATTGTACAAGTTCGCTTATTTTAAAATATAGCAAATTAACATTGCTTAAGTCGGATTTGGATGAAATTCTTAAAATGTTTTTATTGCCCATAAGTAGTGATAACGCAAGGCTATATAAAAACATGGTATCAACATTGGAGGGGCAAATGTGAAATACTATTCCAATTGGACTGGTTTTGAAACTATTATTAGTTAATAGGTATTCATTTTCCTTAATTATTTTTTGAATATTGGATTTACGAAGCCAAAAACCAAGGGCAACAATACCTGGATCGTTTTTTAATACCGGATCTTTAAGGATTGTTTGAGAAAGTTTGTTTAAAAAGTTAATACATCTTTCGTCAAAAACAGTTAAAGGGAATGAGCTATTTTGAAATACAGAAATTTTATCGGGTGATAATTCTATATTATAAGGAACTAATTGATTAATATTTTCCATTATTATTTATTAAAAGTATCACTACAACCTCTAATCTCAGCTTTTTTTGCTCTTCCTAAAATTTTAAAGTATTTACCTTTCCATCCATTTTGGGCATTGTCTTCTCCAAGGCAGATCCCAATATCTTCAGTTAATATAGAATGACCAGGGTAACTTTTAGGTAATATGCTTATTACCTGAATTAAACCTTCTTCTCCTTGTTTGCAAACAGAAAAATCTTTGGGATTTCGAATTATAATATCTGAGTAATTGGGACAATGTAAACAACCTTCAGAATTCTCTATAAATACTGAGCCGACTTGCTCTGCCATTCCATAAAAATTATAAACTTTAGAAAGTCCAAATTTCTTTTGTAAAGAATTTTTAAAAATAGTGTTGTCTACCGCAATATCTTGCAATTTTTTCCAACCACCACTATGAATTAATATAGATTGGCTAAGGTCAATATTGAAATTTTGTAAATAGAGATATTGCCAAACCATAAAAGTAAAGCCAAAAATGAGAATTTTCTTCCCATTATTTTTAGCTATAAATTCATTTAATCCCTCAAAATCTACATTAAAATCTTTATCTAATAAATAAAAATGGTTTTTTCCAAATATTGAAAGCCCAAGAATACCTGCACCTCTTGCTGAAAATGTAGATCGATCTTTTAGTACACTTTGAGAATCTACAATAATCATAGGTAATCGTTCTTTTCCAATAACATGAGTAACAATTTTGGATAATGCTTTGGTTTGCATCTGTGCCATCTCTGTATCCAGAAAGATACGACTTGGTGTACTTCCTGTAGTGCCGCTGGATGTAATTATTTTATAAACAGCTTCCTCAGGAATGCTTTTAAGCGTGAAATTTTTAAATGCGTTTATTGGAAGAAAAGGTAAATCAGCAATATTTTTAATTTCAGCAATATTATTAAATATTTTCTGGGAGACTTTTCGATATTCTTCAGAATTCATTAAATGATGCTTATGTAAATGATTTAGAAATTCAATCATATACATTTGTTTATCTTCCTTTTTTAGGGAATATTGTTCAATATCAAAATATTCAGCTATTTCCATATTCTACCTGAATTTGATTGTAATTAATTTTACCATTACTGGTTAATGGGAAACTCTTAAGTAATTCAACCTTTATTACTGAAGGATGTATGTTCAATTCGTTTTTAATAAAATTACGTAGTAAAGTTGGTTCAATACTTTCATTTAAATACCCGATAAAGAGAATTTTATCGTTAATTCCTGTGCAAGCGAAAGATAGTCCAGAAAAATTATTTTTAAGAATATTTTCGACTTCATCCAAATTTATCCTTACTCCAAATATTTTGGTAAATCTTTTTAACCTACCTGTAATAAAATAAAATCCATCCTCATCAACCCTTGCAATATCACCGGTTTTTAATATATCATCCTGGTTAAAAGTTTTAAGATCTTCTAGATTTTCAGCATAACCCCCAAATACATTTGGTCCTTTATATAGTAATTCGTTATTTTCATTATTAATAATAAAAGTTCCATTCTTAATAGGTTTTCCTATAGAACCAAGTTTATGAAGAATGTCGTTAGGAGAAAGATAAGACATTCTGGCTGTTGCTTCTGTTTGTCCATACATTATATAAAACAATTTCTGTTCATGTATGGCATATTCAGCAAATGATTTAGCCAAAGTCTCATTTAATTTTCCCCCAGCTTGAGTGAAATAGCGTAGAGAGGGATAACTCTTTTTTAAAAACCCAATTCGATTAAGCATTTCATAAACAAAAGGAACACCAGCAAAACTTGTATAACCATAATTATTCAATTCCTCCCAGAAATTACGGGTAATGATATCACTGGAAGTAGAAACAATTTTTCCTCCTGCAAGGGAATTAGTAGTAAGTACTGATAAACCGTATGAATAATAAAATGGTAAATTTAAAGGAGTTATATCGCTGTTTTGGATTGGCAAATATTCCTTAATCGACAAAGCATTTTGAATAATGTTAGATTCCGATAATTTTACAAATTTTGGAGATCCTGTTGTACCTGAGGTGCTTAATAATAATTTTAAATTTTCGTTTAATTTTAAATTTTCATCAACGCTATTTGTAAAAATTACATTATTACATGCTGAGACAGGTTTGTAGCCATTAATTTGATTACGCGTTAAATCAAAAATATAGTTTGGTTTATATATGTTTTCGAGGTTTTCTTTTAACGCTGTTTTTAATTGTGGATTTAGTAATGCTATGCAACAGTTGCAATTAAAAAATGTCCAAAATACGGATATAGATTTTATACTATTGTCAACGTATAAAAATGTTAATTTTTTGGTATCACCAGTTGAGAATGAAAAATCAATTAATTGGTTTATCGAATATTCTTTACCACTTAAAGCGTCTAAATATTTAAGCTTATTATTATCTCTTATTAAATCAATTAAATGCATATTCGGATTTAGATTATCAATCCTCCATCAATTTCAATAACCTGTCCTGTAATATATTCAGATAGGTCAGACGCTAAAAATGCAACACAATTAGCAACGTCTTCTGGTTTTCCAATACGTTTCATTCCTACTGAATTAAGCGTTTTTTCCAAAACCTCAGGAGTCAAATTTTTTGTCATATCAGTATCAATAAAACCGGGAGCAACAGCATTAACCCTAATATTTAAAGAAGCGAGTTCTTTACTTAAAGATTTTGTAAAACCAATTATGGCACTTTTACTGGAGCTATATATACTCTGTCCTTTATTTCCTTTGGTTCCGATAATTGAACTTAAATTAATAATAGAACCTGAACGGTTCTTAAGCATTGAATAAGTAAAAGCCTGAGTAATATATATAGATCCAAAGACATTTACATCAAATGTTTCTTTTATTAATTCGGTAGTTACAAATCGGATAACAGAGTCTTTCATGATCCCTGCATTATTAATAATAATGTCGATATTAATTTTATTTAATTTACATTCTTTAGCACATTCATTAATAGCTTTAACATCCGATAAATCTAGGTTATAAACAATAACTTCTGTTTGAAAGTCAGATTCTATTTCGGTTTTTAATTCTTCTAATTTTTTTTTGTCACGTGATATCAATATCAACCGGGAAGCTTGTAAATTGGCAAATTTTAAAGCAATAGATTTTCCTATACCTTTTGATGCTCCGGTTATTAATATTGTTTTATTTAAAAAATTCATGACTTAAAACTCGATATTATATTTACTAATAATTTCTATAGCTTTTTTCACACTACTCATATCAACTACATCTTCTGCATCTAAAGAAATTTCAAACGATTCCTCAATTTCACTTATTAAAACCATGTGAGATACAGAATCCCATTCTTTAATACTTTGATATTTTAAGGTTGGGATTACTAAAGTAGCATCAATATTTAGTGCATTTACAAAACATTGGGTAAGTTTTTCCTGATTATTCATTTTAAATAAATATATTGAAGTTTATATTGTAATATTCTGATTATAAAATATCAAATTGAAAGAATATTTAATTTCAAAATTATAAAAAAAAATGAGCAATCTTTATATTATAAACAAAGGCTGCCTAACTTTTATTTTTAAATTTGCGAAGTGTGATTTATTAAACAAAATTAATCATGGCAAAAATTAAATTATTATTGACTTATGATCATGAATTACCTTTAGGTGGTTGCAAAGATTACAATAGGGGAATATTTGAACCTACTAAAAGGATATTAGAGTTAGCTGATAAAAAGAATGTCAAATTAGTATTGTTTACAGATATATGTAGCGCAATTCAATTTAAAAATTGGGATTACAATGGTTATTATTTACCCTATGTTGAGCAATTAAAAGATGCCGTAAATAAATTTCATGATATTGAACTTCATGTTCACCCTCATTGGTTAACTACTATATTTGAAAATGGGATCTATCATCCTTCTAATGATAAAATACTTAGTCATTTTAAAGACAAATTATATCCTTTAAACATAGAAGGAATTATTGAAAATTCTGCTAAGGAATTAAATAGCATTTGTTCTTTAGCAAAAGAAAATTATAAATGTGTAGCTTTTAGAGCCGGAAGTTATAATATTTATCCTGAAACAGAGAGAATTATTAATGCTTTGAAGGAGAATCATATTAAATATGAAAGTTCTGTTGTAAAAGATTATTTATATATAAGCGATATTCAAAAGGAAGATTTTAGGGGTATGCCCCAAAAGGCGAACTGGAATATATTAAATGATCCTAAAGTAAATGATTTGGAAGGGTTATTTGAAGTTCCAGTTGCGAGCATGCCTGTAAATATTGTTGAAAGAACAAAAAGGATTTATAAAAAGTTTGTAAATAAAGATTTATATAATTCCGTCAGGTATAATAATACCGGATTTGGTCATACGGGAAAAATTACAGGAATAATTAATAAAGTCACTTCTTTTCTTAATTCTCCTTATATTTTAGGATTTGATTTTCCTCATCAGGACTTAAAGGTTTTGGATAAAATAATTCAATATCAATTGAGAATTTATAAAAATGAGGAACAAATTTATTTATGCGCTAATTCTCATCCAAAGACTATGGGTGGAGATTATCATTTAAAATTAATGAGTGATTTTATTGATTTAATTAATACAAAATATTCAGATAGAATTGAATTTTGCACTTTTCATGATTTAAGTAATGAGAATTGATAAATTAGTATTTAGAATAAAAAGTTTACTTCCCGAAGGTATTGTATTTTGGTTACGGAAACCTTTGTATTGGGGAAGAAAATTACACCCTAAATTAAGTAAAGACCAAGTTAAATCTATTTTAATTAACAAATTAGGTTTAAGAAAAGGTTCCGTAGTTTATATACATAGCTCGGTTGATAAGATGTATTTGAATTTTTCTTATTTTGAGCTTTATGCTATGTTAAAAGATATAGTTGGTGAGGATGGTACATTAATATTTCCTACAAGTCAAATAAAAACCAGGGCAGAAGATTTTTTTAATGCTAATCCGGAATATATATTTGATGTAAAAAAAACTCCGTCTATTAGAGGAATGCTTTCAGAAATTGCAAGGAGAGATAAAAAATCAATAAGAAGTTTACATCCAACAAATTCTGTTGTTGGCGTAGGACGTCTTGCAAATGAGTTTATTTATGAACAACATACGGATATCTATCCTTGCGGAATAAAAAGTCCGTTATATAAATTAACACAAAATGGTGGAATAATTATTGGTTTAGGTGTAGATACCGAGTATTTAACCTTTGTACATGCAGTTGAAGATGTAATGGCTGAGAAATTTCCTTTTAAAACCCGGGATGATAAGATTTTTGAATGTAAAGTTAGGAATTACAATAATGAAATAATAACAGTAAAAACTTTGGTAGCCCATAAGAATATTCAGCATAGGAATGTTCCATTATTTATTAGAAAATATATAGACAAAAGTATATGTGATAATTTTAAATTTAAAGGGGTATCCTTTTTTAAGGCGGATTCGAAGAAATTATTTGCTGAAATTGAGAATTTAGCTCGAAAAAATATAACCGTATATTCTGTATAAAAATTATGAATAGAAATATAATACAAATCGCTATAGCAGCTGATTCTAATTATTTAATGCAAGCTTTTGTTGTTCTTAAATCGTTATTTGTAAATAATAGTAGCAATAGTATTAATATTAATTTTTTATATATTCCATCGTTAACAAAAGAAGAAGATTTAAATAAGATTCGGAATTATGTTATTAATCATAATCAGAATTTTACTGAATTAAAAATATCAGATGAATATTTAGATATATTTCCCGAAACCAGACATTCAAAAAATACATTTTTACGGCTTCTATTACCAATATTATTACCTGATTTAGATAAGATTCTATATTTAGATTCAGATATTATTATAAAAGGTGATTTATTAGATTTGTATAATACAGATATAGATAATTATTATGTTGGAGCCGTGAAGGAAGTTGCGCATATTTATAATTATTTACGCTTAAAAGAATTATTAGTTGAAGATGGTTATTTTTGTTTTGGTGCCGGAGTAATTCTTATGAATCTTAAGATGATGCGCGAGGACAATATATTTGATAAATTTATTGATGTTTTAAAATATAAGAAAGAAATACTAAACAGTGCAGATCAGGATGTTTTAATTTATGTGCTTTGGAAAAAAGTTAGATACCTCCATCCCAAATTTAATTTTAATTTTTTAGTTGAAAAGGATGTTGTTAGTAAGGTTTGGTCTAAGAATGAATTGCAAGAAGTATATTCAAATCCTGTAATTGTTCATTATATTGGGCCGGTTAAACCATGGAGTTATTTATCTTTCCATCCTAAGACTTCATTGTGGTGGCAATACTTAAAACTAACACCGTATTTTAATTATAAACCTAAGGATAAGAATATAAGTAATTTTTTTAAACGGTTATATCTTTCGCCAATTAAGCGATTTGAAAGGACTTTGACATTAAGTCAGAAGCAAAAATTTGGAAGATTAATTCCAACAAATATTAAATCATCATTCAAAAGAGTTATGCTAAAAAAATAGAGGGTATCTTAAAATTGTGATCTATTTATAAAACTAATAATTTATAATGAATTTTCTTTGATTGTTTGAATCATCAAATGTTTATTATTTTTACAAAGGTTATTATATAAATTATTCATGCTAAAAAACGTTAAGAGTACCTTAAAAAATTCGGTTATCTATGGTTTGGGAAATTTTTCTTCCAAATTAGTAGGTTTTATTTTATTACCTGTTATTACCAAACATTTAACAGTAGCCGAATATGGCGTATATGGATTAATTGATTTAGCTTACCAGACTGTAATTACTATTTTTGGGTTTAGTTTGTACCAGGCTTTTTTCAGATGGTATTGGCAAAAGGATTTGGTGGATAAACAGAAATCGATGTATTATAGCTTTACGGTATCGTTGGTCTTTATTATTATAGGTACTTTTATTATTGTTAGTCCGTTTATTTTCTTTGGAACTTTATCTAAAGCCTTATTTCATGAACCCGGATATAAAAATATTCTATATCTGATGCTGATATCTGCAGGGCTCGAAATATTTATACAATCTCCTAATACTCTTATACGTTTACAGGAAAAATCGCAATTATTTTTAAAATCTAGTTTAGTAAGATTACTTTTTTCGTTTGTGCTGACCTTACTTTTCATTGTTGTATTTAGAATGAAAGTAGAAGGCATTTATTGGGCTCAAATAGCCGGACAGATTGTTTATATATTATTTCTTTCCAGATTTATACTGAAAAATATAGAACCGATTTTCGAGTGGAAACTTATAAAAGATATGTTTGTTTTCGCTTTTCCATTGTCATTATCGGCCCTTTCTGTTATTGGATTAAATATGGCCGATCGTTATGTTTTGTCTATTTTAGGAAATATTTCGGATGTTGGTATTTATTCTTTGGGATTAAAAATGGCAAATATTATTCAGGCTTTTATAGTTACCTCTGTTAACCTTGCTATTTCGCCCATGATATACAAAATGATGGATGCGCCTGATAATAAAAGGTTTTATTCTAAAATAATGACCTATTATATTTTTGGGCTCATGTTTTTTATTATCGGGATGAGTGTATATAGTATGGAAGTTATAAAAATTGTTTCTACCAAACCTTATTGGGATTCATATAAGATAGTACCCCTTATTTCTTTCAGTATTGGGTTTATGGCTCTTCGTGATATTGCTTTTACTGGTTTATATATTAAAAAGAAAACGGTTACTCTTGCCAATATTGTATTAGTAGTATCTATTTTAAATATTGGTTTAAATTTTTTGTTTATTCATTACTTTAAGAATTTTGGTGGCGCTATTGCTTCTCTGATTTCTCAATGTACTTATTTTTCAATTGTTTATTATTTATCACAGAAGGCTTATAATATTCCTTACGAATTAAGGAAGATTATAACCGTGCTTCTTTTAGGATGTTTCTTAGTATTAGTAGCATTTGCAGGTAATAATTTATCTGTTTGGTTACGCTTATTTATTAAGACAGTAGTAATTTTAGCATTTCCGGTAATTTTATATTTTTTGAAATTTTATGATGAGGCAGAACTAAATGCAATAGCTGGTTTTTGGATAAAATGGAAGAATCCGGCTAAGTGGAAGGAAAATATTAGTAATATGAAAATTAGCTTTTAATAAATGCATTAAATTTATCATTACAGTACCTGGTATGCCCAATGAATTCAAAGGATTTGTTTATCTGAAGAAATAATTCCTTAAAACCCCTTTTAATTAACATTTCTTAACAATTGCTTTAAGATTAGGCAATTAAATTTGTATTATCCATAATTTATGGGTTGAATTAACTTTTTGTAATCTTCATTTATCTGATAATTAACAAATAGCAAATAATGTAATTATGAACATTGTTGTTAAAAACCTTACTAAAAAGTATGGTTCTCAAAATGCAGTTGACGATATTTCGTTTGAGGTAAAGACCGGCGAAATTCTTGGGTTTCTTGGTCCTAACGGAGCAGGTAAAACAACTACAATGAAAGCCATTACTTCTTATCTGGCATCAAATTCAGGAACTATTGAAATAGGCGGAGTTTCTGTAACGGAAAATCCAGAGGAAATTAAGAAATTTATTGGTTATTTACCTGAAAATAACCCTCTTTATGAAGATATGCCGGTTATTGATTATCTGGCATTTGTGGCAGAATTGCAAGACATTCCGAAATCGAGGATTAAAAGCAGGATATTGGAAATGATTATTACCTGTGGGTTGGATGCTGAAAAACACAAGAAAATCGGCGAACTCTCAAAAGGATATCGTCAGAGAGTAGGATTGGCCCAGGCACTTATTCATGATCCGCAGGTTTTAATACTTGATGAACCTACCACAGGACTGGATCCCAACCAGATCGTTGAAATTCGCGAACTAATTCGGAACATCGGTCGCGAAAAAACAGTGATTTTGAGTTCACATATCTTAGCAGAAGTGGAAGCTACCTGCGATCGGATAATGATTATCAATAAAGGGAAAATAGTTGCAGACGGTACCCCTGAAGATCTCAGAAAGCAAGCTACCGGTCGTGAAGTTCTCAAATTAACCATTGAAGACGGCGACCGTAATGAAATATATTCTGCTTTACAACAGGTTGAATCTGTTGAAGTAACTGATTTTGGTAAGTTAAATCAGCAGTTTGAAGTTCAAAGTCGCCCGGGAGCCAGTTCGCGCCGTGCAGTTTTTGAACTTTGCAAACAAAAAGGCTGGGTCCTGACTGAATTAACTCCAATTGAAACCAAACTCGAAGATATTTTCAGGGAAGTAACCCTGAATTAGTTACCTTTTATTTTGAAACAATTAAAGTTGTAATTGAATTATGAATAAAATTTTTACCATAGCCAAGCGTGAGCTTCATGTATTTTTTGATTCGCTCATGGCTTATATATTACTTGTAGCATTTTTAGGATTTACAGGTGCATTTACATGGCTTTTTTTGACAGATGTATTTTTATATAATCAGGCAAGTCTTCAGTCGTTTTTTAGCGTGGCTTACTGGAGCTTTTTCATTCTGATACCAGCCATTACCATGCGTATGTTTGCAGAAGAAAAAAAGTCCGGAACCCTCGAATTATTGCTTACCAAGCCGGTAACTGACTGGCAGGTTGTTTTAGGAAAATTTCTTGCTGCTATAACTCTTATAGCAATTGCCCTTGCTTTAACTTTACCTTATTATATAACAGTGGCCAGCATAGGACCTCTTGATCATGGTACCGTTTGGACCGGTTATTTTGGTTTGTTGTTAATGAGCGGAGTGTATATAAGTATTGGTTTATTTACCAGTTCAATCACCGATAACCAGATTGTAAGTTTCTTGCTTGCTTTGTTTATTGGGGTCTTTTTTCATTGGATTTTTGGAATTATCGCTTCCGGACTAACCGGGTTTTTAGGTAATGTATTCCAATACCTTAGTGTAAATACCCATTATGAGTCAGTTGCCCGTGGAGTGATTGATTCGAAAGACATCATTTATTTTGCTTCTGTTATTTTAATAGGATTAATAGCTACAGAAGCAGCACTGTCTAAACGTAATATGGTTGAATAATAAAGGAGAAAGTAACCATGAGAAAAAAGAAACAATTAATAACAGGTTTTATACTCATTATAGGTGTAATAGTTTTAGTAAATGTATTATCGGATAATTTTCATTTTCGACTCGATTTTACTGCAGATAAGAGTTACACATTAAGTAAGGCTACCAAAAATATTTTGAAAGATCTTAAAGAACCAGTGACCATTACTGCCTATTTTTCAAAAAATTTGCCACCAGATTTTTTAACTACCCGGAACGATTTTAAAGATCTTTTGATTGAATATGCCAATGTTTCAAAACGTAAGGTGGTTTTTGAATTTATCGATCCGTCGGAAAGCACAGAAACAGAACAAAAAGCTACTCAGGCAGGTGTTCAGCCTGTAATTGTTAATATTCGCGAAAAGGATCAGGTAAAACAACAGAAGGCATATTTAGGTGCTGTGGTGCAATTTGGCGAAAAAACAGAAATTATCCCGGTTATCCAACCCGGTGCAGCTATGGAATATGCTCTTTCAACTGCTATTAAAAAATTGTCTGTTACCCAAAAGCCTCTGGTTGGTTTTTTACAAGGACACGGTGAACCTAATTTATCTGCTATACATCAGGTATATGGCGAATTAGGTATTTTATATGATGTAGAACCGGTTACATTATCGGATTCGGCTTATACTTTGAATAAATACAAGACTTTAATTATTATTGGCACTAAAGACACACTGCCACCCTCGCATATTGAACAACTGGAACGTTTTCATAATGAAGGAGGTAATATTTGTTTTGCCTTGAACCATGTGGACGGGAATTTCCAAAATGCTACGGGTTATACTTTACATACCGGAATTGAAGATTGGCTGAGAGAAAAGGGATTAAATATGGAAGACAATTTTGTAGTTGATGCCAGTTGTGGAAGTGTTATGGTTCAGCAACAACAAAATGGGTATGTTATGTCTTCTCAATTACAGTTTCCTTACTTACCGGTAATTAAAAATTTTGCGGATCATCCTATCACAAAAGGTTTAGAAGCTGTAGTTCTTCAGTTTGCAAGTACTGTAAAATTTTCAGGGAATCCGGCAACCATGTCATATACCCCGCTTGTGTTTACTTCAGAAAAATCCGGTACTATTGCCACTCCGCTAAATTTTGATATTAATAAAAACTGGACCGAATCTGATTTCCCTCTGCAAAAATTACCTGTAGCTGCTGTAATTGAGCCAAAAGGAGGAGCTAAAGGTGGTAAAATATTTGCCATTACAGATGCTAATTTTGTAATTAATGGGGACGATCAGCAGCAACAACAGCAACAATTACAACCCGATAATATTAATCTGCTTGTTAATTCGGTAGATTGGTTAAGTGACGATACCGGGTTAATTGAATTACGAACTAAGGGAGTGAATGCCCGTTTGCTTGATCAGATGGACGATGGCAAAAAAACTTTCCTTAAATATTTTAACTTTTTAATCCCTATTTTATTAATTATCGGATATGGTATCTTCCGTGCCAACAGAAACAGAAGTATCCGTATGAAAAGAATGGAGGCTAAACATGTTTAAGAAATTAAATTATAAAACGCTGCTTATTGCCTTTGGAATTCTGTTATTACTTGTTGTGGTAATGCAAATTTCAAAACGGAAAAATAACGATAGTAATTTTAAAAGTCAGATAGTACAAGTAGACACTTCGAAGATTACGGCTGTTTATATTAAGATGCCGGATAAAAAGGATGAGATTAAGCTTATAAAATCCGGTAAAACATGGAATATAGTATTGGAAGGTAAGAATATACGTCCCGATGAACAGGCTATTATGGGTATGATCATTGAATTATCCAATATTAAGGCTGAGCGCGTTGCAGCTACCGAGAAATCTGAGTGGGGAACCTATCAGGTTACAGACTCTGCGATTAGAGTGAGAGTTGAACAGGAGGGTAAAATACAGGCAGACTTTTTGGTGGGTAAATTTTCATATCAGCAGAACCCCCAGAAATTTTCAACTTATGTTCGGTTGTGGGGCGAAGATGAGGTTTATTCGGTGCCCAGCTTTTTGGCTATGACTTTTGGTAAGGGTATCAATGATTTCAGGGATAAATCGTTAACCGCTTTTAATGCTAAAAATGTTACCAGGGTTACATTCACTTATCCCGGAGATAGCTCGTTTGTATTATCAGCAACTAATAATATCTGGAAAATTGGCGATATTTCTGTTGATTCTGCCAAATGTGCCCAATATTTGCAATCCATACAAGGCTATAAGAGTTATGAATTAGCCTCTGAAAAATCGGTTTTAGGTGCCCAGGTTTTTTCTGTTAAGTTCGAAGGAAATAACATGCCGGCTATTGAAATTAAAGCCTTTGCGTCAGATTCCATTTCTAAATATATTATAACTTCAAATCAAAATCCGGGTGCCCTGTTTAGTGGAGCCAACGGAGAAATTATGAAGAAATTCTGTATTTCTAAGAAGTATTTGATTGGGAAGAAATAAGAGCCAAGAATAAAAAACAATGTGCCAATGTGCCAATGTGCCAATATGCCAATGTGAGAATACAATTAATTGTTAATACTTAGCTAAGCTTAGCGTCCTCGCTAAGCTTTTTTTCTTTTTCTTAAAATGAACTATCTAATCACTGAAGTTAAGAAATTTACAAAATGTTGTTTTTACCTGAACCAAGTGTATGATTGGTATACTCGAAAGTATAATCAACTTTCTACTAAGTACTAAATACTAAAACTAAGTACTAGTATTTAGATTCATTTACAGAATTTCTTAATAACCTTATAAGCTTTATCTAACCCTAATTCGCCGGCTTTGCTCATATCGGCGCATCCTTCTTCATTTTTTCTGAGGAATATGTAAGTTAACCCGCGATTAAAGTAAGCTTCAGCGAATTTAGGATCTAAGGCAATGGCTTTAGAAAAATCGGCAATGGCGCCTGCATAGTCTTTGGTAAGGATTTTAATATTACCCCTGTTAAAATAAGCCTGCGAGAAATTTGGATCTAAACGGATTGCTGAACTACAATCCGCTAAAACATCCTCGTATTTTTGAACAGAAGGTTTTTGTACTTTTTTGGAAACGATTTTTGAACTACCAAAATTAATAGCTCTGATATCTAAATCGTCGATTGAATTTAAATAGTTGCTTAATTGAAAACGGGTGTTTGCCCTGTTAAAATACGCAATACTAAGGCTGGGTTTTATAGTAATCAACTTGTTATAATCGTCGAGTGCTCCGGAATAGTTTTGCATTTCGTATTTTAAAACGGCTCTTTCAAATATTTTAGTCCAGTTATCTTCATTTACCGGAATATTCTCGAGATTGTTGAGTAGTGCTGCAAACTTATTTTCGACAATAGTATCTTCACTTGCAGAAATTACGAATTTTTCGAGCGTATTTTCTTTATTGAGTTCTTTAAGTTTCACATCTTCTGTTTCTTCTTTTATCCATTTGTTGTTTAACCGAAAAGCAACAGAATAATTTGAACAGGGTGAAATATCGGAGTTATGCTCTTTATTGGTGTTTCCTTCTTCAAACTCAGCTTTAAATTCGCCCATTTTAGCCAACCCGGTTGAATCTACAAGTCCCGATTTTACAATGCTATCCAGATTGGCATCAATACCAAGGGCCATTTTATAATCTTCCTGAGCTCCAATAAAATCTCTCATAGCCCGTTTTGCCTGAGAGCGGTTATAATATGCCGAAGCAAAAACAGGATTTAAATTAATTGCTGAGGAATAGTCGGCTATGGCCTTAGTATCGTAATTAAGTCTTTGCCACATGATAGCCCTGTTAAAATAGGTATAAAAATTTGAAGGGTTAATCCGCAGCACTTCGTTATAATCGGCAATAGCACCTGCAAAGTCATTCAATTTGGCTTTTAACCAGGCTCGGTTATAATAGGTAAGGGCATTATCAGGATCGAGGGTTAAAACCCTGTTAAAATTTTCCAAAGCCTTTTTATAATCAGGTATTTCGCAATATACAAGAGCTTTGTTAAAGTATGCAAATGAATTGGACGAATCCAGTTTTATTACCGCGTTAAAATCATTTAAAGCGGCATCATATTCTTTCATCTCTCTGAAATTGATTCCCCGGCGATTTATAAAATCTTCATTTTTAGGTTCCAGATAAATGGCACGGTCAAAATCGGATAAGGCAAAGATAAAAGCCCCGCTGTATTGCTTTGCAATAGCCCTGTAAAAATAGACATAACCGTTGTAGTAGTCATACATTTGTGCCATATCAAAATCTTCGAGTGCTTCGTGGTATTTTTTAAGCATGATGGAGTTTAAGCCTCTGCTTAGGTAAGCATCAGAATTGATAGGTTTTAGTTCAATTGCTTTATTGTAATCGTCTCTGGCATCCTGCATACTGAGCAGTCGTTCTTTAGCCCTGCCCCTGTAAACGACATAAGTAGAATTAATAGAGTCATTATCGACGGCTTTGCTAAAATCATTAAGAGAACCCCGGAAGTCACCCAGGTTGTATTTGGCAATGCCTCTTAAATAATAGGCCTCGGCATTGTCCGGAATATGGAGGATAATAGTATTAAAATATTCGATAGCGCCTTTGTTGTCGCCTTTAATAATTTTGTCGATGCCATTATCCATCCAATATCTTAAATTCAACTGGCTAAAAGTGAATAATGGGAAGAAACAAAATATTATGAAAGCAAATAGTGACTTTTTCATATTTAAACCTCAAAGGCATAAAAATACATAAAAAGTCTAATGTATCAAGAGTGGTATTTGTAGATAATATTATAAGAAATGTTAATTTATTAAAAAATCAGATTATATGTCTTATTTCCATCATTTTAATTATAGATTGTACTATTTCTTCTATACTGAAAGTCATTGCATTAAACTTTACATCGTAGGTAGTATAATCGTTTCCTTTACCATGATAATAGTTTCGGTATTGTTCGCGTTGCCTGTCTGTTTGCCTGATATATTTTAATGCATCGCGTTCGGACATACATTCTTTTTCCATTACTACAGAGAGACGCCATTGAATAGGAGCCACAATTTGTACATGGATAGATTTTGGAATATCGCGCGTTAAGGAAACACCTCCACGGCCCAGAACGATTACATTGCCGTCATTTGCCATAGATTTGATTACGTCACCAATAATCTTTTTTACTCTTCGTTCGTTAACATAGTATTTTTTAGATTGGGAACGAATAATTTCTTCTACAATGGTACTTTTATGGTTAAAAATTTCTTTGACATTAACCGGATCGAGATCAAGTTCTTTGGCGGCTTCGATAAAAATTTCCTTACCAATCCATTTCCATGGGTTTGGATCGTTTTTTTCTTTTCTTTTATTTAATTCTTCCTGAAGGAGTTGTGCCACTCTTTTTCCCGGGCAGCCCGTTTCGCGCGACAGAGTAACCACCGGACCCGGATCGTGGTAAGGAGCTTCCCGTTCCAAATATCTCTCCCTTAAATATTGTGACAAATCAATTTTCATGATTAAATAAGTTTAGTAATGCAATTCTGATATGATCTGTACTACTAAAGTTACAATATTTTATCGAAATAAATCAAAAATTCAAAAGGTTTTATGCAACTATACCTATTTCTTTTGAAAGCTTTACTCTTATTGAAATACAGGTTTGTAAACGGTTCTGCATGGATAATATTTCGTCAATATTTTTTAAATTTTGGGCTTCAAGTAATTTTAATTGTAGATCTCTGATGATAAGCTCTACCCGTTTCAGTTTATACTTTAGAATTATTTTGGGGACATTGGTTTTCAGGTGCATATCTTCGGTTTCGATAAACGAATCGGGACCCCGGTAGCGCTTGCGAAGTTCGTATTTATGTGATTCTGACATGATATCTGCAGTAATTCTGCTAATATCTGCATCGGGATACTGGATAAAATATTTATTATCAAGCAGCTGTCCATTATTAACAAAGTGCTGGAATTCGCAATAAATGATTTTAAGAGTGTCGTTACTGAACTCTAACTCGTCCTGCTGAATTTCCTGAACAATATATTCCTGCACGGTAAGTTCCCGGATAACCTCTCCATCGTCGTTGGTAAGTTCAAATAATGAAGTTTGGCCATAATTTAACATGATGCGGATGATTTCTTTCTCAACCACTTCAATTTCATTAATTTCAATGGTACTGGCAGTTGCAGTTGAAATCTGGGGCGAAAAGGGGGTATAATGATTTTCGGTGAGGCCTTTTTTCTCAAAGTCGGAGAGCCTTTGCTTGTTTACTTCAAAGTATAAAACTTTTTCATCGACCGTAAGAATCTTTGAACATTCCCTGATAAAAACCGATCGGATAATAGCATCAGGCACAATGGATATTGATTTTACAATATCGCTGATTGCCTGGGCTTTTTTAATGGGATCGTTTTTAACTTCATCCAGAAGCAAATTAGTTTTAAAATGGATGAAGTCCGTTTCGTTATTTTGAAGGTATTCGTTAAGTTCAGTAATACTGTGATTTCTGGCAAAAGAATCCGGATCTTCGGGTTGTGGTAGCAGGATAACCCGCACATTTAGTCCTTCTTCGAGGATTAAGTCAATACCTCTGATTGATGCTTTGATACCTGCCGGGTCGCCATCGTAAAGGATGGTTACATTGCTGGTAAATCTTTTGATGAGGCGGATTTGTTCAACAGTAAGGGAGGTACCGGATGAAGCTACCACATTTTCGATACCGGCCTGATGCATGGAAATTACATCGGTATATCCTTCAACCAGTATACATTTATTTTGTTGAATGATAGCCTGTTTTGCCTGGTAAATACCGTACAGAACATTGCTTTTGTGATATATTTCAGATTCCGGGGAATTGAGATATTTGGCCATTTTTTTATCATTGGTCATGATACGGCCGCCAAAAGCAATTACTTTTCCGGTAAGGTTATGAATGGGAAACATAACCCTGCCTCCAAAACGGTCGAAAGGCGTATGCCCTTCGGCATGAACGGTTAACCCGGTTTTAACCAGAAATTCGAGTTTGTAACCGTCTTTTTGAGCTTGTTTGGTAAGGGCATCGCGTTGTAATGGACTAAAGCCCAATTCAAATTTTTTGATGGTATCTTCCCTGAAACCTCTTTCTTTAAAATAGCTGAGGCCTATATTTTTTCCATCTTCGGTGTTAAGTAATGTATTGGCAAAAAATTTCCCGGCGTATTCCGATACAATCATCATACTTTCCCGCTCGGTTTTTTGCTGTTGATCCTCCTCGTTAATCTGCGATTCTACAATTTCAATATTATAGCGTTTGGCAAGGAATTTAAGCGCTTCGTAATATGAAATCTTTTCATGTTCCATTACGAAGTTTACAGGATTTCCACCCTTCCCGCATCCAAAGCATTTGTAAATGTTTTTAGCGGGCGAAACCGTGAATGAAGGAGTTTTTTCGTTATGAAAAGGACATATTCCGAGATAATTGGTTCCTCTTCGTTTTAAGGTAATATAATCCTGAACCACATCCATTATCTGGGCGGAATCGAAAATACGGTCTACAGTAGATTGATCTATCATTCAATAAATTACAAAATTGGGGAAATGGTTTTTTCCAAACCGCAAGGTATAAAATGATAGGGTATATACGAAAGTTTTTACCGGGAATAATGTTGATTAATTTATTTGTTAGGTATAAGCATTATGGTGAATTCAGTAATAATTAATTAAATTTAAGGCTTTATATATTTATTAAATATGCCAAAATTATATGTACTTACAGGTGCCGGAATGAGTGCCGAAAGTGGCTTAAAAACCTTTCGCGACAGTGATGGTCTGTGGGAACAGTATGATGTTATGACTGTTGCCAGTATTGAAGGGTGGTACAAGAATCCGGAGCTTATTTTAAGGTTTTATAACGAGCGCCGTAAACAATTGGCTACCGCAAAACCTAATGCAGGTCATCTGGGCCTTGTAGAACTTGAAGAGTATTTTGATGTAAAAATTATTACCCAGAATGTTGATAATCTTCACGAAGTTGCAGGCAGTAAACATGTACTACATTTGCATGGTGAGCTAACCAAGGTTACCAGTACGATAGATCCTTTTTATGTTAAGGACATCGGTTTTGGCGAAATTCATCCCGGAGATACATGTCCGAAGGGTGGACAACTGCGTCCTTATATTGTTTGGTTTGGTGAAGCGGTTCCTGCTTTCAGTCAGGCCATAGAATGGGTTAAGGATGCTGATGCTTTTGCCGTAATTGGAACCTCATTAAATGTTTATCCGGCAGCCGGTTTAATAGATTATATCCCTCAGAATATCCCGGTTTATTTAATAGACCCAAATGAAGTTCAGGCACCCCGCAGTAGAAATGTTGAATTTATAAAGGAAAAGGCCGGGAATGGGGTTCAAATTCTTAAATCTAAATTGTTAAATCAATTTTTCAAAAAATAATGAAAACAATTCTTATTACTCTTAGTTTATTGCTGTTAAGCATTAATTCTGTGTTTTCACAAAATTTTGAGGGTGGAATATTGTGCGGTTTAAATTCAAGCCAGGTAGATGGAGACTATTATTCGGGTTATAATAAATTTGGGGTGAGCCTGGGTTTTTATACTTATACTCCATTATCTGATTTGTTTGATTTTCAGCTCGAAATTAAATATATGGGCAAAGGGGCTAAAAGTACCAAGTCCACCGATTATACCTGCCAGCTTAATTATATAGAAATACCGTTGCTTCTGAGGTTGAACAGTAACTCCAAAGCAAAGGTTGAGTTTGGTACAGGTTTGGGTTATTTATTTAGTAATACTTTTATAAATTCTTATGGGGAAGAAATGACCAGTTCCAAATTTCATAAGGTTGACTGGTCCGGAGTGGCCGGGCTAAATTACCCTCTTACGGATCAACTGTTTGTAAATATGAGACTATCTTACTCCTTAATTTCAATTCGCAACAGGATATATCATTACGATGATTTTAAGTACACCGGGGTATATAATAATGTATTAACCGTAAGTTTATACTATAAATTTTCTTCGGGACGTTAAAGTCAAGAGGTTATGCTTTTGCCAGTGTGGCAATGCTCACCTTTACATTCGTACACGCCAATAGTGCCTGGGTGCACGATTCGAGTGTTGCTCCCGTAGTTACAACATCATCAATTAGTAAAATATGTTTATTGGCAACAGATTCGGGTTTGGCAACTTCAAATACTTCGTTAACATTGAGCCATCGCTCGTACCGATTTTTCTTAGTTTGTGATGAGGTTTTGGTTTTTCTTTTTAGGGAATGAGTGTCGACTGGTTTTTTTAAGACTTCAGAGATTCCGGCAGCTATAAGTTCGCTTTGGTTATATCCCCTCTGACGCAATCTTTTAAAATGAAGAGGTACCGGAATTATTAAATCGATTTCATTAAAATTGCTGTCTTTTAATTCATAACCTAAAAGTTTGCCCATATACAAACCTAAATCTTTATTCCCCTTATATTTAATTTGATGCATCAATGCCTGTGCTATTCCTTTTTTGTTGAAATATAAAAAGGATGTGGCATATTCAACCTTGCACCTTCCCCAGAAAAGTTTTTCTACTTCGTTGTTGGTAACCTTATGTAAGTTTGTTTTGGGTAAATCAAATAAACATTTAGTACATAATATATTCTCGTTTTTGACCAGCAAATTGGTGCAAGCAGGACAAACTTTAGGGAAGAATAAATTAAAGAAATCGGATATTATGCCTAACATTTATGGTGGTTAATGGAGTTTGTTTTCTTCAGTTTGGGGTTTGTTTTGTTCAATTTTAGGCGATTTTTTCTCCAAATGAGTACCTTTTCTGAAAACTATGGTAAAAAACGAACCAATACCCACTCCAATTAATAGCGATAAAATCAGGAATAACGAGAGAGAACCTTCAAAATCGAAACCAAATAACACTAAGGTAGTGGGTGTTATATTCTGAAACGAAAAAATTAAAACCAGGGTTAATATAGCCAATCCGGCAATGAGTTTAATTTTCATTATTAAATTTTTAAATGGTAAAACAGTATAACCGTTTGTTTTTTAATCTATTTGAAATTATAAAAATTTCGCAGGCAATTACTTTTAGTAAATTAAGATAAAGATAAGATCTTTTTCTACATAAATCTTTTATAGTTTTGTTTCCTTTTCAATACAATATTTATGAAAGAATATTTTAAATTGCTCGTAAACATCCTGTATAAATTAGGAATCATAGTTTTATTATATTCTGTCAGCCGGATATTCTTTTTTATTGATAATTACGGACAGTTTTCACAAAATACTTTTATTGAGTTAGCGAAAGTATTTATTTACGGAATTCGTTTTGATGCTTCTGCAATCATTGAAATAAATCTTTTATTTGTTTTTTTCTGGGCTTTGCCTTTTAAATTTGCCTTTAACAAGCGGTATATCAGAATATTAGATATTATTTTTATTGTAGTTAACGGGTTAATATTGGTTTTAAATTATACCGATGCCGAATATTTTAAATTTACTGCGAAACGCTCTACAGCTGATTTGTTTAACTATATTTTTATGAGTAATGATGCTGTAAATTTAATGCCTCAGTTTCTTAAAGATTTCTGGTATGTTCCGCTCGGCTGGGCGATAACTTTAGTTTTGGGAATTTTTCTTTTACGTTGGAAACCTCTTAAAATTAATGGTTTCTCACAAAACAATTTAAAGAATATTAGTTTTTCTTTCTTTCTCATGATTGTTTTTTCCGGATTATTGATTGTAACTGCAAGGGGATTAAACTATAAGCCCATTCGAATTATTAGTGCTACGCGGTATACAACTTCCGAAAATGTCCCTCTTATTTTAAATACCCCGTTTTGTATCATCCATACTTTTCAGGAGGAAGAAACCCAGAGTAAAAAGTATTTCCCGGAAGACCAATTAAAGGCAATATTTAATCCCGAACAATTTATAAAATCTGATACTGCAAGGCACGATAACATTGTGTTTATAATATTGGAAAGTCTTTCCCGCGATTTTGTAGGTTCTTTAACAGGGAGAAAAACTTATACTCCCTGTTTGGATAGTATTATTGGAAAATCTTTGGTTTTTGAGAATGCTTTTGCCAACGGCAAGAAATCTATCGATGCCATGCCTGCAATATTTGCGGGTTTATTGCCTATTTATGATGAACCTTTTATTTCTTCTCAATATGCCGGAGATGCTATGGAAGCATTACCTAAGGTATTGTCGGGAATGGGTTACCATACCAGTTTTTTCCATGGAGGCAGAAACGGAACCATGGGGTTTGATGAGTTTGCCAATGTAGCCGGTATAAAAAATTATTATGGATTGAATGAATATCAAGGCTCTAAAGCTTTTGACGGTAATTGGGGTATTTATGATGAGGAATTTTTTCAGTTTTTTGCTTCCCGGTTAAATACGTTCCATCAGCCATTTATGAGTTCTATCTTTTCATTATCGTTCCACCATCCTTATAGTATCCCGGAGAAATATAAAAATAAATATCCTGCTGACGAGACTGATTTATTGAAAAGTTTAAGATATTCGGATGAAGCTGTGGGTAAATTTTTTAGAACTGTAGCGAAGATGCCCTGGTATAAAAATACGTTGTTTATAATTACTGCCGATCATACAGCGCGGCATGGAAGTAATACCAACGACAATTCATTAAAGGCATTTCGGATACCCATAATTTTTTATCATCCGGGTAATCCTAAAATATCCGGTAAAAGTACCCGGATAATGCAACAAACCGACATTATGCCTTCGGTTTTTGAATATTTAGGTATAAACAAGCCTTTTGTAAGTTTTGGTAACAGTATTTTTTCAGAGCCAGACTCAACAGCCTGGGCCGAATATTACCTTGGTGGTATTTACAAATACGTTGAGAAAAATGTGATTATAAGTTTTGACGGAGAAAAGGTAATATCTGCTAATTACATGAATCCTGCCATGGACAGCCTTTTGGGAGATGTTAATAACAAGGACATTGTTAATGGTATGGAGATGAGATTAAAAGCTATTATACAGCAATGCCAGTCGAGGATTGTAAATAATCGCCTTGTGATAAAAAAGTAAAATTTTTCTGATAGGAGTGGTAGGATCAAAAAGTATTATATTAACTTTATAATATTACTAATAGCCTTAAATTATTTAATTTTAAATAATTATAATTTCATTTCAAATGGAACCATTAAATATCAATCCCACTGGTTCAACACCAACTATAATATTGGATAAAACAAAAAATAAATTTGAATTCCTGGGAAATTCTTTACCTGAAGATGTGGCTACATTTTATCAACCCATTATAGAATGGATAAAGCATTATATTGCGGATCCCAATCCTTCAACTTTATTATTATTTAAGCTGACCTATTTGAATACAGCATCATCTAAAACTATTTTTACGATAATTTCTTTATTCGAAAGCCTCGTTGACAAGAAAATGGATGTTAAAGTGAACTGGTGTTATATCGAAAACGATGAAGACACTCTTGAAACAGGTAAAGAATATGAAGAATTATTGAAAGTACCCTTTGTTTTTACCAGTTATCCATCTTTTTAATATAATTTTAATAATTAATACCCCTCATTTATTTTCCCTGAACGGATTAATAGGTTACATTTGCGCTACGTAGTTATTATGATATGCAAAAGTTAAGACCTGTATTTTTTGGAGGAACAGCCTCTGATGTTGGGAAAAGTGTTATAGCTGCCGGTTTTTGTCGGATTTTTAAACAAGATGGTTATGCTCCGGCGCCATTTAAGGCACAAAACATGTCGTTAAATAGTTTTGCTACTCCCGATGGTTTTGAAATTGGCCGGGCACAAGCCGTACAGGCTGATGCTGCCGGAATCCCCAGTTGCACGGATATGAACCCCGTTTTACTTAAACCCAATTCTTATAACAGCTCTCAAATAGTATTGCACGGAAAACCCTGGCAAAACCAAAGTGCGTATGAATATTTCGAAGGAAACGGCCACATTTTTCTTTTTAAAGAAGTTACAGATGCTTTTAACAGGCTGGCGTTAAAATATAATCCCGTTGTGATGGAGGGAGCCGGAAGTATTGCCGAAATAAACCTGAAACGCCGCGATATTGTTAACATGCGCATGGCTATGCATGCTGGTGCTGCGGTTTATTTGATATCTGACATTGAAAGGGGAGGGGTTTTTGCCAATATTTATGGTACACTCGCACTGCTTACACCTGAGGAAAGATCGCTGGTTAAAGGTGTGATAATTAATAAATTTCAGGGCGATCTGCGTTTGTTTGACGAAGGCCGGAAAATGCTCGAAGACCTGATTAAAATTCCTGTAGTGGGGGTTCTTCCTATGTTTTCGGACATTTATATCGAGCAGGAAGATTCCGTGGCTCTTTCGAAAAAAAATCATTCAAACGATATTCAAAAGGTAAACATTGCTGTGGTGGCTGTTAGTCGTCTTTCTAATTTTACCGATTTTGATTTTCTTGAAAAACAGCCGGGTGTAAATGTATTTTTTGCCCAAAAGCCGGCTGATATTATTCAATCAGACATTATTATTTTACCGGGAAGTAAAAACACCATTGCCGATTTGCTGGAAATAAAGCAAAGCGGCCTGGCAGATGCCATTATCATGGCTCATCGTACCGGTAAAACAGTAGTGGGTATTTGTGGCGGGTACCAGATGATGGGCCTTACCATTGATGATCCTTTGCATGTGGAATCTGATACAGAACATATTGAAGGCTTAGGATTATTGCCAGTTAAAACCGTGATGACTGCGCAGAAAACTACCCGGCAGTGCACTTTTTATTTTAAAGGAAGCAAAGTTCCTTGCAAAGGTTACGAAATACACATGGGTGAAACTTCGGCACAGAATGACAGTCCTTTAGCTTCTTTCAAAGGGGGTGGCCGCGATGGCCATTATTTGAATGACAAATGTTGGGGAACTTATATACATGGAATTTTTGATAACCCGGAAGTTATTAAGAATTTACTCGGACCTTTTCAGGTTTATGAACCCTTAATTGAAGATTTTGCTCAATTTAAGGATGAGCAGTTTAATAAATTAGCGGCTTTTCTTAGAAAATACATAGACCTGGAACTTATTTACCAACAAATAAAAGCTGAATAAGAATGCTTGCAGGACATGGTGATGATATTTCGGCACAGGTAAAGATAAATTTCAGTTCTAATGTCTGGTATAACCCCGATCATTCCGGGTTGAAAGCCTTTCTTTTTGATAATTTCATTAGAATTAAAAATTACCCCGAAGTTATTCCTGCTTCACTAAATGAGAAAATAGCCGGATTTCACCGGTTAAATACTGCCAATGTATTGGTTACCAATGGAGCTACAGAGGCAATTTATCTTATTGCACAGGCTTTTGAAGCATGCCGCACTATAATTGTACAGCCCTCCTTTGCTGAATATCATGATGCATGCGTGTTATATCGCCATACAATTCAAAATGTACCGGAAGAACAGTTTGAAAACGGTCGTCAACATGCAGATCTTGTTTTTTTGTGTAACCCGAATAATCCTACCGGAAAGCCGTATTCCCGTTCTTTTATTGAGCAAATGGCCGGAGAAAATCCTTCGGTAGTTTTTGTGATTGACGAAGCTTACACTGACTTTACCGAATTGTGCTTTAGTTCAGCCCAACTTATTCAACAATATTCAAATATTGTAGTGTTAAAATCACTAACTAAATACTATGGTATTCCGGGATTACGAACAGGTTACATCCTTGCTTCTGCCGGAATAATTGACAAACTACTCAGGTTTAAACTGCCCTGGTCTGTCAATAGCATGTCTTTATTGGCTGCAGCTTATATTTTTGATAACCTTGCTGCGTTTGAAATAGATGTAAATCAATGGCTCTCGGAAACCCGCTGGTTAATGCATAAGATTTTAGAAATACCTAATATTGAATGTTATAACAGTAATACTACATTTTTTCTTTGCAATACCAAAAAGGGAACTGCTTCACAATTAAAGGAATATCTGTTAAAGGAATATCAGATTCTGATACGTGATGCCTCAAATTTTTATGGTTTAGGTGCCGGAAATTTCAGGTTATGTACCCAATCGCACGCGAATAATTTAATTTTATTGGATGGTTTAAATAAATGGATACAAGCTTTTTAGTAAATATTTTAGCATTAATTACCGGATATATTCTCGACTTGATTTTTGGAGATCCCTATCGTTTTCCGCATCCGGTGAAAGGGTTCGGATGGTTGATTATTCGAGGGGAAACACTGTTAAATAAAGGGAAATGCCTGATATTAAAAGGTGCTTTATTGACTGTTTTTCTGGTATCTGCAGCTTTTTTACTGGTTGGTTTTACTCTGTGGGGATTGAGTAATGTGAGTATTTATGCCGTTTTTCTATTTAAAAGTCTGTTAATATATACCTGTATTGCCAATAAAAACCTGATAGACGAAGGTAAAGCCGTATTTTTGGCACTCAACGAAAGCCTGGATGCGGGCCGGAAACGTTTATCCTACATCGTTGGACGTGATACCCAAAACCTCACAGCCAGTAAGGTTCGGATAGCTGCTATGGAAACTATGTCGGAAAACCTGAGTGACGGGGTTGTTGCTCCTTTGTTTTATTTTGCTGTTGCCGGTGTTCCGGGAATGTTTGCTTATAAAATGGTGAATACTTTAGATTCCATGATTGGGTATAAAAACAGCCGGTACGCCTTGTTCGGGAAAGTAGCAGCTCGGTTAGATGATGTAGCCAATTTTATTCCGGCACGCATAACAGCTTTTTTGATTGCCTTGGTATCGTTAAGTAAAAGGAGCCTTACTTTTATTTTAAAGTTTGGGAATAAACATTCAAGTCCAAATTCCGGATTTCCTGAGGCTGCCATGGCCGGGGTACTTAACTGCCGGTTTGGCGGACCCAATTATTACAAAGGGGTGTTGGTTGAAAAGCCCTTTATTGGTGAAGTGGACAGGGAAGTTACTGATGCTGATTTAAAAAGAATAATTCTTATAAACCAGTTAGTTACTTTAATTTCTATAATTCTTATAATATTTCTTCAAATCATATTTTTATAACAAAATATAAACAAACTTCGTTTAACTATCTAAATTAGTTAGCCTTTATTGTAAATATTGATCATAAAATGAAAAGAAACAGATTTATAATTGTATTGATGTTTATATGCAATTTTAGTAGTATGTTTTCGCAAATTGAGAATTTACCTACCATAATTCCCGCCCCGGTTTTGTCTGTAAAAGAAAAGGGCATTTTTTTAATCGATGACCTTACTCAGATTAATATAATTACAAATGACGTTGATATTAATAATCAGGCCGAATATCTTAGGGATCAAATCAAGACTCTTACAGGGTTAAACCTTGAAGTTATTTCTATGCAGGGAACTGTAAAGAACTCAATTAATCTTGATTTAGGTTTTGCTTCAAAAAGCAATGAAGCCTATAGTCTGGATATTTCAAAGAAAGCTGTAGTGATAAAAGGTTCATCGGTTGCCGGAATATTTTACGGGATACAAAGTTTGTTGCAATTAATTCCTCCGGGAGTTTCAGATGATATTGAGATTTCCTGCCTGAAAATTGAGGATTATCCTGCTTATAGCTGGCGTGGTATGCATTTGGATGTATGCCGGCATTTCTTTCCTGCTTCCTATATCAAAAAATTATTAGACCAGATGGCCGGTTTAAAATTAAATACTTTTCATTGGCATTTAACAGATGATCAGGGCTGGCGTATTGAAATTAAGAAATATCCCAAGCTTACTCAGGTAAGTTCCTGGAGAAACGAGACTATGGTAGGACATTACTCAGAAACCAACCAAAAGTTCGATGGCATCCGTTATGGGGGCTTTTATACCCAGGATGAAATTAAAGACATTGTAGCGTATGCTAAGAGCCGTTATATTACCATAGTTCCCGAAATTGAAATGCCGGGCCATGCGGTAGCTGCCCTTGCTGCTTATCCTGAATATTCATGTGCCGGGGGGCCATTTAATGTATATACCAAATGGGG
>WSSedL1CaDRAFT_10000086_pt1 | contig 55983 bp, 46 predicted proteins | sample WetSurSL1Cattail_FD_9464 | JGI IMG/M metagenome (IMG submission 9464)
ACAAAACGCCAACCCAATCGGCTCCTTTGTTATATTGCAATGACGCGGTATCAGTAGCATGATAAATATGGCTTGTAACTGCGCCGGTAGTATATATCCACATTGCAAAAAGAGCGAACCATGAAAAAAACTGAACCACAGCCAGCTGAATCATAGTTTTAGGCATATTTATAAAACTTGAAGCTATATCTTTTACGCCATAGATAAATCCGCTGTTTTCTTTTTTATTAGATTCAAACTTATCTATGTTTTCCGGAGGATATTCTTTTGTTCTAAAAATCGTCCAGCTAACGGCAGTAATAAGAGCAAATGCTCCCGCGTAAAAAGAATAAACTACTGAATGCGGTATTTGCCCTTTAGGCGCGGTATTGCTGATGCCGAACCAATTAGTGAAGATATAAGGCAGAGCCGAAGCTACAATGGCGCCTGTGCCAATAAAAAAGCTTTGTACGGCAAAACCTGTAGTCCTTTGTTCGGAAGGAAGCAGATCTGCTACTAAAGCCCGGAAAGGCTCCATAGAAATATTTATAGAGGCGTCTAAAATCCAGAGCATTCCAGCCGCTATCCATAAGACTGGAGAATTGGGCATAACGATAAGCGCAAGAGAAGCCAATATAGCTCCTGTGAGAAAATATGGTTTCCTTCTGCCAAGTTTACCCCAGGTGCGGTCGCTCATATATCCAATTATAGGCTGAATAATAAGCCCCGTAGTAGGCGCGGCAATCCAGAGGATGGGAATATTGTCGATACTAGCGCCGAGGGTTTCAAATATTCTGCTTACGTTAGCATTCTGCAATGCAAAGCCAAATTGAATTCCGAGAAATCCGAAACTCATATTCCATATCTGCCAAAAACTTAACTTCTGTTTTTCCATTAAGCGCTCCCTCAAATTTGATGATTTACAAAATTAATAAAACATTTAATAAATACAGATAAATATTTTTACTAAGATATTTAAACAAATTTTTGATATTTTTAAAAAAATAAACTAATAATTATTTAATATACCAATATGAGCGCTTCATCAGGAAATATTGCCTCTAGAAAAAGCGAGCACCTTGAGCTGTGCAGTTCTGATCGAGTCGCTTTTAAAACAAAAAAAAATGGTTTTGAAAATTATGATTTTATTCATAATGCGGCCACAGAAGTTGAAATTGATAAAATAAATTTAGAAAAAGATTTTTTTAGCAAAAAAGTAAACTATCCATTTATAATTTCCTGCATGACGGGAGGCGAAGAAAAAGCTGATAATATTAATCTTCAGCTTGCCGACGCTGCAAGTTTTTTGAATATCCCATTAGGTCTTGGAAGTCAGCGCCATACTCTGGAAGGGGGGCAAACGCATAACGGAGTTTCAGCGGTCAGAAAACGCGCGCCGAATATTCCTATTCTTAGCAATATTGGAGCTGCGCAGGTCGCTAAAGGAATTACATCTGAGCAGCTAATACTGCTAACAGATTTAGCTGAAGCAGACGCAGTGGTAATTCATCTGAACCCATTACAGGAGTTAATACAGAAAGAAGGCGAGCCAAATTTTTACGGTTTGTTAAAGAACACCGAAAAACTTGTAAAGGGTACAACAGTTCCTGTTATAATAAAGGAAGTGGGAGCTGGCATTTCTAAGGAGACCGCCAAATCGTTTTTAAACGCCGGCGTTAAAGGAATTGATACGGCTGGAGCAGGGGGAACAAGCTGGTCCGGTGTGGAAATTTTAAGGAATAATGACTTAGCGGATAATATTTTTTGGGATTGGGGGCTGCCGACTTCTTATTGTATCAGAACAATTTCCGAGTTAAAAGCAGATAACGAATTTTTACTTATTGGTTCAGGAGGCGTTAACGATTCTTTTGACGCCGCTAAAGCATTAGCTCTGGGAGCCGATTTTGCGGCTTCTGCAAGGATTATTTTTCAGAAGTTGAATTATGGCGGCGCAGAATGCGTTATCGACTTTATTAAAGGCTGGTTTGAAGATATAAAGAAAATTCTTTTTTTAACCGGAAGCGCTTCATTGGAAGAGTTTAACAAAACTAAATTAATTAAAAAAAAGGAAATGTTTTGACAAAAAGTATCAGTTCTGATTTTGCTTCAGTTTACGAACACGAAAGAAATATAATTGAATTGCGTATAAGAAATATTCTAAAGGGCAGGAAACCGTTATCTTTGTATGAACCGGCTTCGTATATTTTGGATAGCACAGGTAAAAGGCTGCGCCCTTTATTAGTTCTTTCTTCTGCAAAGGCTGCAGGGGGAAGTTATAAAGACGCATATAATGCGGCAATTGCTGTTGAACTATTACATATATTTACTCTTGTGCACGACGACATTATGGATAATGCCGATAAGCGAAGAAGCAAAACAACTGTTCATAAAAAATATGACGTAAACACAGCTATACTCGTTGGAGATATACTCTTAGCCGTCGCTTATGAATATTTATTGAAGGACGCAAAAGGCGATTTTAGAAAAATAACAGCTGCATTTACAAAAGGCTTAAGCGAAGTTTGCGACGGTCAAAGCATGGATAAAGATTTTGAAACGCTTAAAAATGTTACAATAAAAGATTATATTAAGATGATAGAAAAAAAGACCGCTGCTATGATTGCTATGTGCACTTCTGTAGGGTCTTATATTGGCGGAGCTGACGACAAAACAATAAAGGCTCTGTTTAGTTTTGGAAAAAATCTTGGAATAGCTTTCCAGATAGAAGACGATCTTTTAGACCTGATAGGGAACTCAAAAGAATTTGGCAAAAATGTCGGCGGAGATCTTGTAGAAGGCAAGAAAACATTTCTTTTCTTAAAGGCTCTTGAAAAAGCAAAAGGAAAAGATAAAAGCAGTCTTCTGAAAATTATTAAAAATAAGGGCGTTCAACCCGATGAAATCCCTTTTTATAAGGCTTTATATGAAAAATTAGGCGTAATTGCAGATGCGGAATCTGAAATAAAAAGGTACACTAAAAACGCAATTAAAAATTTAACTGTTTTAAAACAAAAAGACGACGCTGAATTTTTTACAAGTCTGGCGCATTCTCTAATTAAAAGAAGCAAATAATATGATTGAAGAAAAAGTAACTATAGTAAATAAAGCAGGACTACATACAAGACCGGCGGCTACCCTGGTTAAACTAGCGTCAAAATATAAATGCGAATTTTATATTTCAAAAGACGGTTTAAGCATAAACGGCAAGAGCATAATTGGAGTTATGACGCTGGCTGCTGAAAAAGATTCGGAATTAATATTAAGCTTTGACGGAGATGACGAAGCCGAAGCGGCAAAAGAAATCATCGACTATATTAATAGAGGATTTGACGAACTATGAAAACCATAAAAGAGATTTTAAAAGAGGCGGATAACAAGATTGCCGGTATTCCAGCCGCGCCGGGATTGGTTGTGGCTAACGCTTATTTGTTTTCAAAAGAAAAATTAGAGGTTAATCACTCTGTTATTGAAAATGCCGATGAAGCTATTGTTAATCTTCATGAGGCTCTTGAAAAATCTAAAAAAGAGTTGAATAAGATTTTCGGTATTGCAAAACAAAAAATGGAAGACACCCGCGCCGCCATTTTTGAAGCTCACGTAATGATTTTGGACGACCCTATTTTAGTTGGTAATATTGAAAAAAGAATAAGAGCGGAAAAAATATCTCCAGAGTACATTGTAGACGATGAAATTTCAAAATACCAGAACAGGATGAACATTTCAAACGAATCGTACATGAAAGAACGCGCGGCTGATATTGAGGATATTAAAAACAGAATTGTACGCAATCTTCAGAAAAAAAGATGGCAGTCAAAAATTACGACGGAAACTATTGTCGTAAGCAGCAATCTTACGCCCTCTGATACAATACTTTTTTCGCGCAGCGACGTTAAAGCTTTTGTAGTAGATCATGGCGGGCTTACTTCTCATGCCGCTATTATAGCTAGGTCTTTGGATATCCCTGCAGTTGTTGGAACACATAGCGCCACAAAAAGAATTAAAGACGGGGATCTGCTTGTTGTAGACGGCTATCACGGCGTTATATTTATTAATCCTACAAAAGAGCAATTAGAGTTTTTTACAGGTAAGATAAAAAAACTGGAATCTCTTAAAACAGAACTGAAAGAAATTAACGACAGACCTTCTAAAACTTTAGACGGCAAAGAAATTAAAATAAAAGCTAACGTAGACGTTACCGGAGAAATTGATTTAGTAGTGGCGAATAAGGCCAAAGGGATTGGTCTATACCGCACTGAACAGCTATTAAACGAGCTTGGCGAAATTCCAAACGAAGAAGAACAAACAAAAATATATTCCGATCTTTCAGGTAGAATTTATCCTGAGCTTTTAACAATCCGCGCTTTTGATATAGGCGGCGATAAAATTAATCCTTTGGAAATTCTTGAAGCTAATCCGTTTTTAGGTTTGCGCGGAGTGCGCTTTCTTCTTGAAAATGAAAGCATGTTTAGAACGCAGATACGGGCGGTCTTAAGAGCCAGTCAAAATAAAAATGTGCAGTTTATGATTCCAATGATTTCTACTTTTGCAGAAATACGAAGATGCAAAAAAATAATTGAAGAGTGCAAAGCTGAACTTAGAAAAGAAAAAGTCAATTTTGATAATCACTTAAAAGTTGGAATTATGGTCGAGGTTCCTGCGGCGGCTGTTATGGCTAAAGAATTTGCCGCTGAAGTGGACTTCTTTAGCATTGGCACAAACGATTTAATTCAATACCTAATTGCTGTTGATAGAGGCAACGACGTCGTTTCCGGCTTGTATCAGGAATTTCATCCGGCTGTAATCAGAACTATAAGCCACATTGTAAAAGAAGGGAAGAAGTCCAAAATAACGATTAATATATGCGGCGAAATGGCCGCCGATACTCTTGCAATTCCTTTGCTTGTTGGGCTGGGGCTCGATTCTCTCAGCGTTTCGCCAACGACTATCCCTTACTTAAGAAGAATCATTAGCGAAATAAGCTACGCCAAAGCTAAACAATTAGCCGAGGAATGTCTGCTGCTGACTTCAGAAAAAGAAATTACTGAACATGTAGAGAAATTTTTCAAAGAAAATACTATTAAGAGAAGCAGGAATTATATTTAAAAGTATTTTTGCGCAAAAAAAAAGTCATGGGTCGATTTTGCTCGCCATGACTACTTTTCAAAAGCAAAGTTGAGATTTCTTAATGAGCGTCAAGCCAGTTGTCTCCAATTCCGGTTTCTGCAATTACCGGAACGTTAAGAGGCAGGGCGTTTTCCATTAGCTCTTTTACTAAAGGGACTAACTCGTTCAGTTCCGATTTGTTTGCGTCGAATACCAATTCATCGTGCACTTGCAAAACCATTTTCGATTTAAACTTGTTTTTCTTAAGCGCGTCAAACACTCTAATCATTGCAATTTTGATCATATCTGCCGCGGTTCCCTGAATAGGCATATTAACGGCTACTCGTTCCTCAAACTGCCGTACGACTCTGTTGCTGTTCTTTATATTCTTTAGGTATCTGCGTCTTCCTGTTACAGTCTGGGCGTATCCGTGTTCTCCGGCTATTTCAATTGAATCGTCAATAAACTTTCGTACATTTTTGAATGTATTAAAATATGTGTCGATTATTTCTTTTGCGTGATTCTGAGTTATTCCAAGCCTGCTTTTTAATCCAAAAGGACCGATACCATATAAAATCCCAAAATTAACTTCTTTAGCTTTTCGTCTCATTTCAGGAGTAACTTCTTCAAGCGGAACCATAAAAACAAGCGCCGCCGTACTGCGGTGAATATCTTCATTATTCTTAAAAGCTTTTTGAAGCGCTTCGTCATTACAGAGACTTGCCATAATGCGCAATTCAATCTGGCTGTAATCTGCGCTAAGTATTAAGTGGTCTTTATCGCGCGGAGTAAAAGCTTTCCGTATTTCTTTACCCATTTCCGTTCTGATAGGGATATTTTGCAAATTAGGATTATTGCTGGAAAGTCTGCCAGTAGAAGTAACTGTCTGATTGAACGAAGTATGCACTCTGCCAGTAATCGGGTTAATTAGATTTGGAAGGGCGTCGGCATAGGTGGATTTTAATTTAGAGACTTGCCTGTAGTCCAAAATTTCATCAATTATTGGATGCTCGCCTCTTAAATTATCCAGCGATTTAGCGTCGGTAGAAAAACCTGTTTTAGTCTTCTTTCCTGTATTTAAATTCAATTTATCAAATAAAACTTTTTGAAGCTGAAGAGGGGAGTTTATGTTAAATTCCATTCCGGCAAGCTCAAATATCTTTTTGGAATATGAGTCTAATTTGCCTGAAAGTTCTTTACTAAGAGTATTCAGCATTAATCTATCTATGCTAACTCCTGTTCTTTCCATATCTTCCAGAACCCGCGCTAAAGGGAATTCAATATCATAGCAAAGGTGTTCAAGTTCTAAATTTTTAATTTCGGCGGAAAGAACGTCGAATAATTTATATGTAATATCGGCGTCTTCGCAGGAATAATCGCTCAAGATTTTAGCGTCGACTTCAAATATTTTTGAGGCGTCTTTTTTTGCGCCGATTAAATCAGATAAGGGAATAGGTCTGTAACTAAGATATTTTTGAGCAAGATCGTCCATTCCATGTTTCTGATCGGGGTCTACAACATAGCTGGCAAGCATAGTGTCAAAATAAAAATTGTTTACTTCAATGCCTATTCCTCTCAATACGCCAATATCAAATTTACCGTTCTGGCAGACTTTTTTAATTTTATCGTTTTTAAATATGCCGCTGAATAGAGAAACAAAATCTTTAGACGGAAGTCTGTCTTCTGTTTCAGTTGAAAAAAGATCGTGCTTTTTTGTTTCCGGATCTACGGCTACAAAATAAGCCGTACCCGGTTTTATACAAAAAGAAACTCCAGCAAGATTAAGAGTAAACTGATCTAACGAATCCGTCTCCGTGTCAAAAACGAAAAGCTCGCAGTTTTCTAATTCTTTTGCAAGTTGTTGCGCAGCTTTAAAATCTTTTACAAGATGATAATCAACTTTTGAGCTTTCATAAACAGCGGGTTCGTGGGCGCTTATTTCTTCAACAGTTGTCGGTATAATAGGCGTTTCTTCAGCGCTGTCGGTAGATTCAGGCAACGCTCCATCAAGAGAGTTATATAGCTTCATAAACCTGATATAAGGAGCAGAAAATTCAAGCTCAAGACAAAAGTTTTTTAATTTCTCAAAATCAGGTTTTTCAAATTTAGCTTTTTCAAAATCAAATTCTAAAGGCACATTTAAGTGAATAGTCGCAAGTTCTTTAGACAGGAACGCTAACTCCTTGTTATCAATAAGTTTTTGCCTTATTCCTTTCTTCTCAACTTCGTCAATATGCGCATATATATTCTCTACAGAGCCAAATTGTTGAATTAGCGGGGTAGCTGATTTTGGCCCTATGCCTGCGACGCCTGGAATATCGTCAGAGCTATCGCCGACTAAGGCTAAATAGTCAATCATCAAAATAGGCTCAAAGCCAAATTCTTTCTTAAAACTTTCTTCGTCAATTGTAATTATTTCATCTGTAGCTTTACCGGCTTTTACAACCTTGACTTTTTTAGTAATTAACTGACTGCAATCTTTATCTGGGGTAATGATAGACGATTCAATTCCTTCAGCTTCTGCGCGTCTTACAGCGGTTCCAATGATATCGTCGGCCTCAAAGCGGGGGAGGATATAAACGGGCATATTAAGTATGTCAATCAGATCCTTAATTCTTTGTATCTGCGGTATCATATCCTCTGGCATTTTCTGCCGGGACGATTTATAACCGTCATAACGTTCATGCCGGAAAGTTTTTTCTTTTGAATCGAATGCTACCGCAATATAATCCGGTTTTTGCGTTTCTAAAATTCGGATAAGCTGATTTATAAAACCGTAAACAGCGGAAACTGGTTCGCCTTTAGATGTAGAAAGCGGTCTGCTAATAAAAGCAAAATAAGCCTTATACGATAAAGCCATAGCGTCAATTATTACAAATTTCTTTGCCATTATTCTTCTTCAGTCTTTTTTTTAGAGTATTTAATGAATATGTAAAAAGGAACTCCAGCCAAAATAAGGATAGAGCCCATCATTGCATTATGATAATCGTTTACTATCGAGTTAACTAAAAACACAAAAGAAAACCCGATAAACAGTATAGGCGTATAAGGATAACCCCATACTTTGTAGGGTCTGACCGCGTCAGGCATCTTTTTACGCAAGATAAAAACTCCTATTGCCCCAAGCATGTAAAACAGCCATGCGGCAAAAATAACATAATCTGTAATTTGGTCAAACGAACCAGACATTACCAATAAGCAGGACCAAAGCCCAAGCCAGACTAAAGAAACATGAGGCGTCTTAAACTTCGGATGAACCTTTCCAAGCTGATCGAAGAACAGTTTATTTCTGGCCATTGCATAAGGAATTCTGGCCGTTGCAAGAAGGCTTCCGTTTAGAGCTCCGAAAGTGGAAATAATTACGGCTATAGAAATAATTGATTCGCCGGCTTTGCCAAATAAAATTTGAGCCGTTGTGGCCGCTACAAGAGGCGACTTTGCCATTTCTGCAATTGGCAGCACATACAAATAAGCTACATTAATTAAGATATATGCCGATACGCATATCAGCGTTCCTAAGAAAAGAGCTTTGGGCACATTTCGTTGAGGGTCTTTAACTTCGCCGGCTATATAAGTAATATTGTTCCAGCCGTCATAAGCCCAGAATGCGCCGGAGAGAGCTAACCCAATCATACCAAATAAGTTAACCGTCGACATATGAGGCATTGCAAACCCGGTGTACACATTAGAAAAATGACCGGGACCTAAAAATAATAATAAACCGGAAAGAATAACTATTGTAGCAATTTTAACTATAGTCACAAACGTATTTACGCGTCCGCCAACAACAACGCCAATGTAATTAATACCAGTTAAAAAAAGGATGCAAATGATGGCAACAGCTTTGGTTCCAAAGTCGGCAAACGGTTGAATATCGCCAACTAAAGGCATAAGCATTGTGAATTTACTTATACTTTCAGGCAGCTGTGGATATCTTATAAAATTGCCAAGATACTCGGCAAAAACATAAGCAATAGCGGCCTGGCTGCCGGATTGGATAACTGATAAAGTGGACCACCCGAAAAGGTAAGCGATAAAATCGCCGTACATTTCCTTAAAATATAAAAATTGACCTCCGGTTCCATCAATAAAACCGCCTATTTCTGCGTTTACAAGCGCGCCAATAAGAGTAATACCTCCGGCAAACACCCAGACGAAAATTAATAATTCGGGGGACATTAGTTGCGATGCCATAATAGCAGGTTTTCTAAATATTCCGGAACCGATCATTGATCCGGCAACAACCATAACGGCCGTAAGAAGTCCTATGCCTCTTACTAATTCAAGTTTCTTTTTAGGATTACTCATAAACGCTTTAAATAGTTTTTATTATTAGTTGAAAATAAATATATGAAGCGACATATCAAATTTAAATGATAATAATAGTCCCCGTATATACGGAATTATTTGTAAATATTTGAATTGAATATTATAAAAAATTATGTTAACTATTGGGCGAAATTAATAAAAATATTCAGGTTGAAGTTTGAAAAACAAATCTCTTTTAATTGCGTTCTTCTTATTTGTTTTAACTATAGGAACAAATTGCTCGAATAAACCAGGACAAGACGCTGTTTTTGTTGCGTTTTGGAATCTTGAGAATTTGTTTGATACAGTAGATGATCCAAATAAAGAAGATGAAGAATTTCTACCCACAAGCGAAAAAGAATGGACGCCTGAAAGACTCGATAAGAAACTACGCAATTTGGCGCGAGTTATAAACTCGATGAATAATGACCAGGGACCTGACGTATTAGGCGTAAGCGAAGTGGAACATCAGGCGTTGCTTGACACAATGATATCTAAGTATTTGAAAAATAAGAATTATAAAGTAGCCTATGCAGAATCTCCAGATAATCGCGGCATAGACGTAGGGCTGTTATACGACGGCGCTAAATTCAAACTTGAGTCAATAAAAACAGATACCGTAAATTTACCGGATAAATATCCGACTCGCTTTATTCTAAATGTTAATTTAATTTCACAAAATGAAAAAGATACAATTCACTTTTTTGTTAATCACTGGCCATCCAGAAGGGGGGGAGAAGACAAATCCGAGATTAACAGAATTACAGCGGCAGGCGTTCTTAGAAGCGAGGTGAACAAACTATTAAGTCAGGATGATAAGTCTAAAATCATAATCTGCGGAGATTTTAATGACGAACCTTCAAATAATTCTATAAAGAATACGTTGCAAGCTGGAACGTTATACTGCGATTCCATAGGGTTAAAAGCGGGTTCTGGATTATGGGATATAGCGGCAAGGAAGCATTTGGCGGGCGAAGGCAGCTATTTTTATCAGGGGAAATTTGAAATGATTGACCAGTTTATATTGTCTAACAGTTTAGTAAACGGAAGTTCTTTAAAATATATGTGTGAGAGTTTTGAAGTTTATAAACCGCAGTTTATGGTAACAGAGTCGGGTAAATACAAAGGCTCTGCAAACCCTACCTACGGCGGGAAGAAGTATTTAGGCGGTTATAGCGACCATTTTCCGGTAACGGCAAGATTATTAATAAATAATTAACAAAGAATCAAGAAAAGTTTAAAATACTTTTTATTATTTTAAATTTGTTAAAAAATATTTTAGATTTAGCTGACAGAAAAATATTTTAGTAGCTTTTACACACATTAATTTATTATATTTTGTTGATAGAATTTTTATTTTAATTAATAAATCCATTGTTTAATTAATAACTTTTAGTAAGTAATATTTATTCAAAAAAAAAATATCAGGAGTAAACCTTGAGTTCAAATAAATCAAATCAATCGGCGAAAGCATTTTTTACCGGATTTACTGGAATAATTATCCCAGTTATAATTGCAGTTGCAGTCTGTATTTATCTTTTTGTATTAGGAAGCCCTGCAAACTTTGAAGGCGGCGATCCACATAACCATCCGCTCCCAGGAAACTTTTTAGGAATCGTCTACAAAGGCGGTATCATTGTGCCAATTATCTTGTCATTATTAATGATGGTTATTACTTTCTTCATCGAAAGATATATTACATTAAAGAAAGCGACTGGTCATGGCAGCGTAAGTTTATTCGTTAAGAATATTCACGGTTTAATTGCAAAGAAAGAATTTGATCAGGCAATTGTTCTTTGCGACAAACAAAGAGGTTCGGTAGCTAACGTTATCAAAACTGGTATTTTGAAGTTTAGAGAATTGATCGACGTGAAAGAAATGAGCAGAGATCAGAAAGTAGTCGCTATCCAGAAAGAAATTGAAGAAGCTACTTCATTAGAATTGCCAATGTTAGAACAAAATTTAGTTATCATTTCTACTATAGCTTCTATCGGAACTTTATTCGGTTTGTTAGGAACGGTAGTTGGTATGATTAAAGCTTTCTCAGCTTTGGCTCAGGCAGGCGCAGCAGATTCAGTCGCTTTGTCAAACGGTATTTCTGAGGCTCTTATCAATACGGCTCTTGGTATTTCTACATCAGCCCTTGCTATTATTAGTTATAACTATTTTACAACAAAGATCGACGGCTTAACTTACAGTATCGACGAAGCAGGTTATAGTATTGTTCAAAACTTTGTAGCTCAACATAAGTAATTATTTATTTATTAAACAAAAGATTTAAATACTATGCCAAAAGTTAAAATACCGCGTAAAAGTACGTTAGTAGATATGACTGCAATGTGCGACGTTGCATTCCTGCTTCTTACGTTTTTTATGTTAACAGCGAACTTTAAGGCGGACGACGCAGTTATAGTCGATATGCCGGCATCTATTTCAGATATAAAACTTCCGGATGTTAATATTATGAATATTACTATCGATAAAAACGGATCTATATTTTTTGGAGTAGATGGACAGTTTAACCGAGTAAGACTTTTGAAGAACATGTCTGAAAGATATAAAATTCAGTTTACTGATGAAGAAACTAATCAGTTTGCTCTTATTCAAAGTTTCGGACTTCCTATCAATAAGTTAAAGAGTTTTCTCGATTTAACTCCAATGGAGCGCGCTAAAATTAAACAACCAGGTATTCCTTGCGACTCTGTTAAAAACGAGTTAGCGGACTGGGTTATTATGGGTAGAATCGCTAACCCTAAATACCGTATTGCCATCAACGGCGATAAAGTTGTTAAATTTCCTATTGTAAAAAATGTAATGAATACGCTTCAAGACAAGAAAGTTAATAAATTTAATCTTATTACAAGCTTACGCGCTAAGCCGCAATAGTTTAATGATGTTTTTAATAACCAATTAAATTGTACAAATTTGTTTTTAAGATTAAAGAAAATAAATTAAAAGGATTTAAATAAAATGGCTGAACTAGATACCTCGGGAAAAGATAATAAGAAGGGTAAAAAGAAAGGTAAAAAGATGTCGACTAGGGTTGATTTAACCCCTATGGTGGATCTTGGATTCCTTTTGGTTACCTTTTTTATGTTGACTACCACTTTCAGTAAGCCTCAAACAATGGAAATTAACATGCCTGTCAAAGCTGACAAAGACGACAAAGAGCAGTCGCAGGCAGTTAAAGAATCCGAAGCAATGACTGTTATATTAGGCGCGAATAATAAAGTATTCTGGTATGTGGGCATTAACGACCCTCAGGTTCAGGTTACTAATTTTTCCGCTAAAGGCATCAGATCTGTATTGAGGTATAAAAATGCTTCAATAAAGAATTTTGTAGTTCTTATTAAGGCTACAAATGAGGCTTCTTATGACAATCTTGTTTCTATCTTTGACGAGATGAACATTGTCGGGGTTAAGCGGTATGCGCTTGTAGATCTTGACCCAAAAGAAAAAGAGTTAATTAAAAATTTACAATAATATTTTTTCATAAGAAAAACATGGCACAAAATATAATTTATCAGTCCGAAATTCTTGATCTTGTCTTTGCGACAAAAAATAAAGAATATGGGGCGTATATTCTTAGAAAGCTTTATGATAAGCATGTGTCAATTGCATTACTTGCGGCAATAATTCTGTTTTCATTATTTGTCAGTTCTCCTTTGATTGTAAAGTATTTTACTCCCAAAGAAGCTCCTGTTCAAATATTGAAGAAGACTGTTGACGTTAGTACGCTTGGCGAACCGCCATCAATTGACAAAAATCAAGCTCCTCCTCCTAAAGTAGAAGCTCCGCCGCCATTGACGACAACGATTAAATTTTTGCCTCCTGTAATTAAAAAGGATGCGGAAGTTGCGGAAGAATATATTCCAACTCAGGCTGAGTTGAAAAATGTTGACGTTGGCAAGAAAACTCAGGAAGGAGATCCTAATGGCGTTAATTATGACCTTATTGAAGTTGAACAAACTAAAAAGGTTGTAGTTGAAGAGAAAAAAGCAGCGCCAAAAGCAGAGGTTTATACCTTTGTAGAAGTAATGCCTACTTTCCCAGGCGGAGACGAAGCATTATTATCTTATCTTGCTTCTAATATTAAATATCCTGAAATTGCTAAAAGAGCTAGCGTTGAAGGTAGAGTTATTGTCCAATTTATCGTTAGTAAATCGGGCGCAATTTCTGAAGTAAATGTTGTTAAAGGAATTGGCGCAGGTTGCGATGAAGAAGCAATAAGAGTTATTAAAGGTATGCCGGGCTGGAAACCAGGAAAGCAAAATGGTATGCCGGTAAACGTAAAAATTAGCGTACCTATTAACTTTAGATTACAATAATTTAGTTTCTCAAAAAAGCAGGTTAATGTTATAATTAAAAAATTAAACGTTTTTAACCTGCTTTTTTGTATTTTTAAAAGTTTTATATTCTAATATATTGATACGAAAAATACTTATCGGTTTTAACGCCTTAATGGTTTTAATCTATTTTGGCGCGGGAGTTTTTATTATATTGTCTAATTGGACTTTTGTTGGATTTTCAGAATTTAATAAAAAACTATTTGGTATTTTATTAATTGTATATTCCTTTTACAGAGGCTATCGCTTCTGGAGGAAATTTGTCAAAAACGAAGATGAGGCCACTGAATGAAATTTTACATCATTTTACTTTTTGCAGTTAGCGTATCTTTCTTTTATTATAGCTGCGACAAATCTAATTTAAGCACTCCTACTTCAGGGAAATTAAAAATCAGCGTTGACGAAACAATTAAACCATCTATAGAATCAAGCGTTTCTATTTTTGAATCACTATATAAAGACGCAAAAATTACTTCTGTGTATACAAACGAAACAGATGCAATTCATGATCTCTTAACTGATTCAAGTTCAATTATTATTATTCCCCGTAAGCTTTCCAAAGAAGAATTAGCGTATTTTGAACAAATTAAAATTACTCCTCATACTGCAAAGATTGTGCATGATGCGGTCGCTTTGATTTGTAACAGAAATAATAAAGACAGTCTTCTCTCTATGAATTTAATTAAAGATATTTTTACTGGAAAAATTACTCAATGGAAAGAAATTAGTAAAGACTCAAAACTTAGCGATATTAAGTTGATTTTTGAAAATGGTAAATCGAGCACGGTTAGATTTATGAGAGAGCTTGTAAATAACGCTCCTTTGCCAAAAAATTCTTTTGAAGTAAAAACATGCGACGCTATTATTGATTATGTGGCAAAAAATCAAAATGCAATCGGTATTATTGGGGTGAACTGGATCAGTGATGATAACGATTCGGTATCGAACAAATTTCTTGATAAAGTTACTGTTATGGAACTTAACTCAAAAACCTCTTTTAATAAAAGCGCAGACGAATTTTATAAACCATATCAGGCCTATATTGCCACTAAAGCTTATCCTTTGAAAAGAGAAATGTATGCAATAACGCGCGAACCAAGAGCCGGCCTGGCTACTGGTTTTGCAAGCTTCCTGGCTTCTGAAAAAGGGCAGCGTATATTTTTAAGATCGGGTCTTGTGCCTGCTACAATGCCTGTTAGGTTAGTAGAAGTTACTAACAGAGATATTAAAATAGAAAAAGATAAAAAATAAAGTTTAATTAACATAATTTATTTACACAACTAAAGATATATAATACTATGAAGAAAAAATCATACACACAGACCCTTTCACTGTTAGCCTTGTTTCTTTCTTTATCAATAAGCGCTTACGCTCAGAATTTTACAGATGGCTTAAACCTTATTAATAAAGAAAAATACAATGCGGCTTTTGATTATTTTAACACTAAGCTTAGCGCAGACGCTAAAAATGCTGAAATATATTATCGTTTAGGCGATATATCATTTTTGCAGGGTAAAAATGACGCGGCTAAAGATTTTTATAATAAAGGAATTGCAGCAAACGCAAATTATCCTCAGAACTATATTGGAATAGCTAAAACATTTTTAGCAAAAAAAGATACGGCTTCAGCTAAGGGGTATATCGAAAAAGCTCTTGCTGTGCCAGATATAAAACCAAATAGCATAAATCTTGATATTGCAGAGGCATATATTAACACTGGAATGGATATAAAATATGCTATTAATCTTATCAATGACGCTATGAAACCAGATAAGAAAAATCCCAATGCCAGAAAAAATTCATATGCATATTATCTGCTTGGATCTGCTTACGCTCAATTAAATAATGGAAGCGAAGCGATAAAGAACTTTGAGCTTGCTATTGATTATGATCCAAAATCAATAAAAGCGCGTGTTGGCGCGGCTAGCTTATATACTGATATAAAAAATTACGAAGAAGCTAAAGGATATTTCCTTAAAGCTATAACGATGGATTCAACAAGCGCATTAGCAAATAAAGAATTTTCTAATCTATTTTATCAGATCAGCCAAAATGACAAATCGCTTTCAAATCAAGATATTATGACATGTTATGCTAAAGCGATACATTATCAGGAAGTATACATTTATAATTCAGAAAAAAGCCCGAGCAATCTTTACAGATATGCTACTTTAGCTTATCTGATGCAGGATTACCAGAAAACAGTTGGTATTATTAACGATTATCTGACTTTAGAAGCTAAAAGTTATGGTATGTTTAGATTACTGGCTTATTCAGAGTATGAATTAAAAGACGATAATGCTTGTAAGGCTGCTTTTGAAAAGTATTTTGCAATTGCCGATTCTTCTCAAACTATCGCTTCTGATTATGAGAGATATGGCAAAACATTGTATAATCTTGACGATAAAGAAGGCGCAGCTAACAGCTACAAAAAATGTATTCAGGCAGATACTTCTATGGCCTATTTATATGGTAATATTGCAGAGATTTATTTGAAAAAGAAAAACTTTAAAGAAGCTGCAGAAAATTACGAACTGAAAATAGCTAAAACCGGAAAAGGCGGTTTTATGGACTTCTTTAATATGGGACAAAGCTATTATATCTTAAAGAATTATGAAAAAGCAGACACAGCATTTGCATCCGCTTCGTTATTATTACCAGAAGAACCAGGCGCGTATTTATTTAGAGCAAGATGTAAATCAAAAATTGACACTACTTCTTTAGTTTTGGCTATTCCATTTTATGAAAAAACAATTGAAAAGTCTGTAGGCAATTCTACAAAGTATAAAAGATTATTAATTGAGAGCTATGACAGTATAGCAAGATATTATATTGAGAAAGAAGAATACTCAAAATCAAAAACTTATTGGGAAAAACTTATAGAAGTAGATCCTGAAAATGAGAATGCAAAAACTGTTTTGAGCAGTCCTCAAATGAAAAAAATAAAGTAGGTTTTAATGTTTGTAAAAAATGCATGGCATTCAATTGATGCGGGGGCTAACAGCCCCTTCATCGTTAATAGCGTTATTGAGATTCCTAAAGGATCTCAGGCTAAATATGAATTCGATAAGGATTCAGGTCTGTTAAGATTAGACCGGGTATTATTCTCATCAGTTCATTACCCTGCAAATTATGGCTTTATTCCGCAGACTTATTGCGATGATAAAGATCCATTAGATATTTTGGTTATCAGCTCTGTGGACGTGGCTCCGTTGTGCCTTTTGGAAGCACAGGTAATTGGAGTTATGCAAATGGTGGATGAAGACGAGCATGACGATAAAATTATTGCCGTAGCTCAAAAAGATATGTCGGTTAATTATATTAACGATATTTCTGAACTTCCGCCTCATACTGTTGTTGAGCTTAGACGTTTTTTTGAAGATTATAAAAAACTTGAACACAAACATGTTGTAGTTGAAAAGTTCCTTGGAAAGAATGACGCTTATAAAATTATAACCGATGGCATTAAATTATACAAGGAAGTTTTTAATAAGTAGTTTTTTAGTAATAAATATTGAGTTTGTTATTAAAAGGGCTTTTTATAAATTAAAATGCCTTTTTTTAATTTTAAGGAGAATAGATTATGGTGCTTAAAGAAAGAATTAATGAAGATTTAAAAGCTGCTATGAAAAGCGGCGACAAACTAAGATTAGAAACAGTTCGTTCAATACGGGCTTTAATTCTTGAATACGAAAAAAGCGGTACTGACAAACCGATGGATGCGGATTTTGAATTGCAATTGGTTACTACCGCAGTAAAAAAAAGAAAAGACTCAATAGAACAATTTAGAAACGCTAACAGACCTGAACTTGCAGATAAAGAAGAAGCCGAGCTTAAAATTCTTATGGACTATATGCCAAAACAGCTTTCTGAAGAAGATGTTATTGCTGAAGTTAAGAAACTAGCAGATGAAATTGGCGCTACAACAAAGGCGGATTTCCCAAAACTAATGCCCCTGGCTATGAAAAACCTGAAAGGGAAGGCGGACGGAAAAACTGTAAAATCAATTGTTGAAAAAATTCTTGGAAGTAATTGAAATTGACGCTTGATATATTTTTAATAGCCGCTATTATTCTTGGTTTTGTGCTCGGATATAAAGACGGTTTTGTGAGGAAATTGATCGGCTTTATAGGGTTTTGCGCCGCTATTCTTTTATCGGTAAAATTCTCTACTTTTGGAGGCAAGATACTCAATTCTCTTTTCAGCATAGAAACGTATCTATCTGAAATAATTGCCGGAGTATTGATATTCCTTATTGTAGTTCTGATATTTTCAGTATTAAAACGAGTAGTACATCCATTTGATAAAGTAAACGGTTTAATAAATCAGATACTTGGCGGAATAACCGGGGTTATTCAGATTATGTTTTTTCTGAGCGCGTTATTATATCTCCTTAGTATTTTTAATTTTCCTTCTAAGGATAATCCTAACAGGTCTTTTGTTTACCGCACAGTCTACAGTATAATGCCTTCGGCAATAAATATTTTGCGCGATTATACTCCTGACACAAAAAAAATAATAAAAAACTACGTTAACGGAAAAGACACACTAAAATGATTCCTCCTTCTACTTTAGAAAAACTCGAATTTAAAAAAATAACTGAGCATATATCAAAACTCTGCTATACGGAGCTTGGTAAAAATAATGCTCAGTCGCTTTGTCCAATAGAAGAATTTTCTGTGTTACAGGATGAAACTTCTTTTGTTAAAGAAGCCAACGACATTCTTATAAAAGCCGATTACCCGCCAATAGAGTATCTTCCAGATTTAATTGATTCGATTGTAAGAGCAAATGTCGATGGGCTTATTCTTGATAGTTCAAAATTTCTAGATATATTACGCTTGTTAACTTCTTCCCGTTTGTTAGAACAGTTTTTTAGCAATAACAAAGAAATATCGCCAAAATTAAATTTTCTTGCTCAAGGGCTATACGTAGATAAACTCCTTGAGTTTAATATAAGAAAAATAATAGGCGACAATGGAGAAGTAAAAGACAACGCCAGCCCTAAATTAGCGGCAATAAAAAGAGAAATTCAGTCAAAAAATGACGAGCTGATTAAAGCGGTTAACAGAGTAATAAAAAAACTTGCGGAAAGCGAATATGTAAGGGAGGATTATGTCACTCTACGCGACGGAAGAATTGTAATTCCAATCAAGGCAGAACACAAGAGGCATATAAAAGGATTTATTCATTCAGAATCCGCCACTGGTCAAACAGTTTATATTGAACCGGCAGAGACGCTTGAATTAAACAATGAATTAATTTCACTTTCGTTTGCGGAAAAAAGAGAAATAGAAAGACTGCTAAAAGATCTTACAAAGCTGATAGGAAATCATTCTGAAGATATTATCCGCTCTTTTAAGCGATATGCAAAAATTGACATGATTTTTGCGCGGGCTAAATATGGAATTGAAATAATAGGATCGTTCCCTTCGTTTGAACGGGATAAGGCTTTTGAAATTAGCGACGCGCGTCATCCTATTTTGTTAAAAAAAATGGGCAGAGAAAAAACAATTCCGCTTAAGCTTAAAATAAAAGATAAAAATGTAATTCTTATTACCGGGCCAAATGCAGGAGGTAAGTCGGTTGTATTAAAAACAATTGGACTGCTTTCTTTAATGGCTATTTCAGCCATACCAATACCGGCTTCGCCGGATTCTAATATTTATTTTTTCACAAATATATTGCTTGATATAGGCGACTCTCAATCGTTGGAAGACGATTTAAGCACGTTTAGTTCTCATCTAAAAAACATAAAAGAAATTATAAACGTTACTGATAAAAACAGCCTTGTGCTGATAGATGAGATAGGAACTGGCACCGACCCAGCCGAAGGCTCTGCTTTGGCGGCTTCAACTTTAATAAGATTACGAGATAAAAATTCCTTAGTCTTTGCAACTACTCATCATGGCAACCTGAAGCTAATTGCAAATAGTTTAGAAGGGTTTGAAAATGCGGCAATGGAATTTGATAATAAAAATCTTCGTCCTACTTATTACTTCCTTCAAGGAGTTCCGGGTTCAAGCTACGCTTTTGAAATTGCAAAAAGAATTGGATTTGACGAAGAATTTATATCGGTTGCACGAGAGCATTTGAACGAAGATAAAAATAATATAGAAAAACTTCTTGTTGAAGTCGAATCCCGCTCGCAGACTTTAAACGAAAAGCTTAAGAATTTAGAAATTGAAAACTCAAGACTTGCCGGTTTATCTAATTTGTATAAATCAAGCTTGGAAAAGATAGAGAGCCAGAAAAAAGAAATAATCAGAAACGCAAAGTCAGAAGCGGAAAGATATTTATCTGAAATAAACCGAAAGTTTGAAAACGCAATTAAAGACATAAAAGAAAATAACGCCGGTAAAGACGCAATAAAGAAGGGGAGAACTATAGTAGCCGAACTAAAGACAAAAAATGAGAACCTTTTCAAAGAAGAGGAAGTCATGCTTGAAAAAAAACGAGTTTTAGAAGTAGGCGATTTTGTTTCAGTTAATGGCACGTCTACTACTGGAAAGATTACAGAATTAAATAAAGATTACGCTTATATTTTAACAGGAAATATAAAAATAAAAATTCCTGTGGCTAATCTTACTTCTGCAAATAAAAAAGAAGAAAAAACAGCCGAAGTTTATCCGGCAGGATACGAACTAAAGAGCACAGATTTGAGAATAGATATCAGAGGCAAACGACCTGAAGAATCGGAGTTTGACGTAATCCGATTTTTGGATGATTCTTATAGCTCTGGGCTGGAACGCGTCGAAATACTTCATGGCAAAGGTACGGGCGTCTTAAAACTAATGGTTAAAGAAGTATTAAAAAGACATCCGAGAGTAAAGGGTTTTAACTTTGCGCCTGTAGAGTATGGCGGCGAAGGCATTACAATTGTAGAATTTGAATAAGTAATATAATCTAAATAAGAATGCTCGCAGATTAAGGCTACCAGTAAGCGCTCGCTAATGCGATTCATATCTTAAAAATACAAACCCAAAAAAGTAGAACTGTTTAGTTCTATTTGAGCGTTGATTTGTTCCTGGCGATATTAAAATAAATTTGATGAAACGGAACTTATATTTCTCTCATATTTGTTGAGAAGAAATTACAGATTAATGTGAATATAGTTAAGCGATACGATGTATTATAAATAAATGAGGCGGAAATAGTTTTAGGTTTATGAAAAAGGAATTGCGTTCTATCACAGAAGCGAAGTTTTTTTCTTAATCACTAAAACAAAAAATAAGACAAAAGGAGGTAAGATGAAAATAAAAGGAGCAGCGCTATTATGCTTCGTATTATTGACGATAACACGCTCATTTGCAGGCGGTTTTCAAATAAATGAACACAGCGCAAGAGCTACAGGACTTGGAGGAGCATTTACCGGTATTGCCGACGATCCTTCAGCTATTTATTTTAACGGAGCCGGCATAACTCAGCTTGACGGAACTGCATTTCTTGCAGGCACTACGCTGATCGCTCCAATATCGTCGTTTAGAGGAGTTTATCCTTCTATTGACGAATATAAAATGAAGAAACAAATCTTTTTCCCAAGTTATTTTTATGCTACGCATAAAATAAATAACAAGTTATGGGTTGGATTAGGTTTTAATAGTCCTTATGGTCTTGGAACTCAATGGGATGATAATTGGGCCGGTAGAAATTTGGCTATTGAAACAAGCGTAAAGACATTTGTTTTCTATCCGACCATTGCTTATAAAGTATTAGACAATCTTTCTGTTAGCGCGGCGCTTAATTATGCTTTTGCCAGCGTAAAAATTACCAGAAAAACTCCACAGACTCCTTTTGCAGGCGAAGCTTATGTAAATCTGGAAGGTACGGATAATACCTCTTTTGGGTATAACTTAGGCGTTCTGTATAAACCTACTGATAAACTTTCTATTGGAATTTCGTACCGCAGCCAAATGGAATATAACTTTGATGGTACGGCTACAACTACGGGCGCGCAGGAATTAATTGACGCAAAAAAACTGCCTAACTCAAAGATATCTGCCGACTTAACTACGCCTGTTAATATTACCGTTGGCGCAGCTTATAAAGTTACTCCTGAATTACAGATCAGCGCTGATTTTCAGTATGTAGGCTGGAGCAGCTATGATACGTTAAAAGTAAATTTTAACGACCCTTCTTATTCCGATATTGCAAGTCCTCGAGTTTATGAAAATTCATATTTGCTTCGATTAGGCGCAGAGTATAAAGTTAACGAGTCTTTGTCTGCTCAGGCAGGAATTCAGTTTGATAAAAATCCAGTTAAGCCCGATTATCTGAACCCATCTTTAGTTGATGCAGATAGATTAGGACTTAGCATAGGCTTAGGATATAAAATAACAAAAAATATGGGAGCAAATTTGGCATATTTGCTTATGCGCGGAGCTCAGACAACTGTAAGTAATTCTACGCAGAATTACTTAAGCGGCGTTTCGCCTTTTAATGGAACGTACAACTCTACGGCGTATATTGTTTCACTTAGTTTATCTTATAGCTTATAAGGAGATTTAGAATATGAAAAGAAAATTATTATTAGCATTAGCAGTTATAATTTCTTCGTTTGCTTTTTATGCGTGCGAAGATAGATCGGAACTAAGCGCTCCAGAAGCTCCAAATACTGGTACGGCAAGCTTTGAAAGATTAGTCTCTATTGGCAACAGCCTTACAGCCGGGTATCAGTCAGGCGCGTTATTTGAAAGCGCTCAAAAGTATTCTATCGGCGCTCAAATTGCAAGACAAGCTGGAAATGTAACTTATGCTCAACCGCTTATAAGCGATCCTGGCAGCGGAGGCCGTATTGAAATTTCAGCAATTACAGCTACGTCAGTAGTTACAAAATATAACTATGCAACTGGAACAGCAATTAATCTTAACTATTCAAAACCGTATAATAACCTTGGCGTTCCTGGAGCAATTTTATATGATATACTTGATAGTACCGATTTTGCAACTAAAAGCGCTAAAAGGAGCAATCCATTTTTCTCGTTAGTATTAAGAGATAAAGCGTTTGGAAATAGTATAATTCAACAGGCTAAAAATCAAAACCCTACATTAATTTTGCTTGATATAGGCAATAACGACGTTCTCGGTTATGCGACGTCTGGCGGGACGTCGGGTTCAGATCCAACTGGAAAGCTGCCTACAAACTCGAACAGTTTTGCATATTTATTTTCGCAATTAGTCTCTAAAATTTCAACTGATTTGCCTAATACAAAAGTTGCCATTGCAAATATTCCTGATGTAAATACAACGCCATTCTTTACTACTGTTGGGCCTAAAATTGCCGCTGGAATAGCATATGCAAAAACAGTTAACTCAAGTATTCTGGGGTTATTCTACCAGAAAAACGGAGAAACAATTGCGACTGGTTTAACAAATCTGGATAAGACTAACGACGTTTTAATAACGCTTAAAGGCGCATCATATGCTTCGTTATTAGGGCAAGCGACAGGTCAGTATTACAGAGATAACAAAATAACTGTTCCGCTAGGAATAGATACGACTAAGCCATTCGGCTTTCATCCGCAAAACCCATGGCCTGACGCTTTAGCGCTTGACCTTGACGAACAGGCGATAGTTTCATCGTCTGTATCAAGCTTTAACGCAACCATTAGCGCTGCCGCGGCGTCAAGCAGTAATTTTGTATTAGTTGATATTAATAAATTGATGAATAAACTAAGAGCAAATGATTTAACAGGCGGAACGGATTATAATGGAATTAGTTTCAAAACAGATTTTGTTACCGGTGGAATATTCGGTTTAGACGGAGTGCATCCTACTGATCAGGGATACGCTATTTTTGGTAATGAATTTATAAAAGCTATTAACTCTAAATTTGGCGCTTCCATACCTGTAATTAATGTGGCGGAAGTCCCTTCAAGCATTGTGTTGGCCAAAAGAAATACTCGCGCTTTATTGAAAGACATTTACTTTGTGCCAGGAGCCTTTAGTAAAATTCTTTATTAAATAGTTTATTAGATCAAAGAAAAAAAAGACGTCCCGATTTATCAGGACGTCTTTTTTTTAAACTTAATGATTTTTTTAAACTAAAAATATTGTTAAGTTTAAACAGTTTTGTATATTTATTGAGGTTAAAAAAATGAAATTCAAATTTATTTGTATTTGCGCAATTGCATCGCTGGTTTTTACTGCCGGATGTTCTTCTATGCAGGAAACCACGAGGGAAACGCAAAAAGAACCAGCAAAAGAGAAACAAACAAAGGGCTATGTATTTGACGAATTGCCCGCTGATTCTCAAAAAGTAAAGACTACGGTTGTAAAAAATAAAATAGCAAAAGAAAAAGAACCAGTTTTTATAGTGCAAATTGGGGCTTTTAATACTGAGGAAAAAGCAAGGGAATTTGAAGCTGACGCAGAAAAAAAGATTCAAAGAAAAATATCAGTATCTTTTAGCAGTTCTACAAATTTATTTGTAGTTCAGTTAGATGCATTTAAAACGAAAATTGAAGCGGAAAACTTCAGAAACGATCTGTGGCAAAGCGTAGAATTTAAAGACGCATTCATTGTAACAGAAGAAAAATAAAAATTAAGATTCATTAGTAGTTATACATAATATTAAACAAACAAAACAGGAGTTCTTATGTTAAAAAGGCTTTCTATTTTTGCTTTCACTTTTCTTTTCAGTATTTCTATTTTCTCTCAGTCGGTTAAACTCTGGGAAAAAAGTACAGGCGCATTCTCTTGGTGGGCAAACGATAATAATACTCGAAGCCTGGCTTATAATCCTACTACAACTCACTTATTAGTCGCCTCAAGAACTGGCTCTGCGCGTATATTTGTTCTTGATGTAAATACAGGCGCAAACATAGATTCGCTTAATATGACTGGCATAGCAGGCGGAACATATTTAATTAATATGATTCGTATATCTACAGACGGTTCTATTTATACTACAAACTTAACAACTGACGGGAAAAGTTTTAAAATTTACAGATGGGCAAACGAAAAAGCAGCGCCAACTGTAGCTTTTAGCGGAGATGTCACATCAAGGGCTGGAGACGCTTTTTCAATTTCCGGTTCAGGTTTATCTACAGTTTTATATGTTAGCGGATCTGGAAGTTCAAGAATTGAACAGTTTACGACTACTGACAGCGTTACATTTACAAAAAATACCGGGATTACACTAACCACAGCTGGTTTGGCAAGAGGCGGTATTTCTCCAATTACTAATGGTTTAACCTCAGATTTATGGGTTAATGGCGCGGGCACTCAGGCCACTCATATTACTTCTGCCGGAACAATAGTAAATGCAGCAGATGCAGGTATTGTAGCTTCTGGTTTCCATAATATTAAATACTGGCAGGCAACTACCGGTTCTAAATATATAGCTGTAGTTGGTAAAAATTTAGCGGCTGACGGAACTACAGTGCAGATATTTGATATTACAAAATCTGAAGTTACTCCAAAAGCTTTTGTAACATTAAAACTCTCAAACGCTTATGTTACAAATTCAAATGCGACTGGCGACGTAGATGTTATAGACAACGGCAACGGAACATTTAAGGTTTTTGCTCTTATTACTAATAACGGCATAGCAGCTTTCAAAACAAACCTGTTAACTATCGCTCAGGCTCGTCAGGATACAAATAATGATTTTATCCCAGATAGAAAAAATGATACTGTAACAGTTGTAGGCACAGTAATTTCTCCTAACTATCAAACAGTAAACCGTTCTTATTATATATCTGATGGTAATGCTGGAATTGCTACTTACAAAACAGGTTTATTAAGCCCTGATTTGGCTTTAGGAGACAGCGTAATTGTTACTGGACAGATTTTACATTATAACGGCTTAACTGAAATTCAGTTATTAAACGACTCGTCATTAGTAGTTTTAGGTAAAAATGCAGCAGTTCCTGCTCCAATCGTATTAACCGCTTCACAGTTTAAAGCTAATGCTGAAAAATATGAAGCTTCTTTAGTTAAAGTTACTGGTCTTAGCAAAGCTAGCGGAACATGGCCTGCAGCTAATGCAAGCGCCACTCTAAAAGTCTATAATGGCGTTGATACTCTTGATTTGAGAATTGATTCTGATACTGAAATAGATGGAACAACAGAACCTACCTGGCCATTGGATATTATTGGCGTGATTACTCAGTACTCTTCTACGTCAGTTAGTTCTGGTTATCAGTTACAACCAAGATACGCTACTGATTTTTCACTTGCTACTACTATTCCTGTTGAATTAACTTCTTTTACTGCAAGTTCTTTTGCTAACAGCGTAGTATTAAACTGGGCTACTGCAACTGAAACAAATAACAGAGGTTATGACGTTGAACGCAGCGCCGACGGCAAAACATTTGCTTCTATAGTTTTTGTCCAGGGAAACGGAACAACAACAAAGATTCACTCATATTCTTATGCAGATCAGAAAGTATCTACAGGAAAATATTATTACAGATTAAAACAATCTGATTACGATGGCGCTTCAAGTTACAGCAAAACTGTAGAAGTTAATGTAACTTCTACTCCAGGTTCATTTGCGCTTTCACAGAACTATCCTAATCCATTTAATCCTACAACGTCAATTAGCTTTACTACTCAGAATAATGACGTTGCTACTTTAAAAATATTCAACTCATTAGGACAGGAAGTTGCAACTCTGTTTAATGCAAAAGCAGACGCAGGAAAAACTTACAACGTTAATTTTGACGCAAGTAAATTAACTTCAGGCGTTTATTTTTATCAGTTAAATCAGGGTAAAAACAGCGTAACAAAAAAGATGACCCTTCTAAAGTAATCGGTTATAAATAATAATCGAGTTACTAATAATATTTAGTTTCTAATTAATGAATCCTGCTTTTACTTAGTAAAAGCAGGATTCATTTTTTTTAAGCGCTACCTAATCATGTAGTTGTTATTTATTACCAATTAATGATAATTTTTGTATTCTTAAAACTCCGAAATGGAGCTTGTAATTATTAATCAAATTGAGGTTAGCATGAAGAAACTTGTCTACTTATTTTCATTATTTTGTATAATTAGTTCATTTGCTTTTTCGCAGACTTTATATACTAATGTTTGGGAAAAATCAAAAGTTAAGAGCAACTATCCAAAATACTTAGATTCTACAGGCAATAATACCAGAGCTCTTTCGTATGGTAAAGTTGGCGGCAATGATAGATTGTTTATATGTACAAGAAATATAAGCGCGTCAGTAATTGTGCTAAATGCGGCAACTGGCGATAGCGTAGGCAAACTTGACGTTACTGGCGTAACTGGCGGAACTTACGCTCTAAGCGACGTTGAAGTTTCTTCAGATGGAGTTGTATATTCCTGCAACCTTAGCCTTGGCTCTGGCTCTGATACTATGTTTACTGTTTATAAATGGTCTACTGAAACTTCAACTCCAGTAAAAGCTATCTCGTATAGAGCTACTTTTAGATTGGGCGATAAGCTTACCGTAGTCGGTTCTACAACAGATAATTCAATCATAATATATGTGGCTGCTGCGTCAACCAATAAATTAGTCAGGTTTACAACCACAGATAACGGCGCTACATTTACTCCGGAAGTTGTTACGTTAAGCAATGGAAACAGCGGCGGATCTCCATCAGTAGGACCAGTTAGTTTAGGCGCTAATTCAGATTTTTATGTTAAATCTGTCGGTAAAAATCTTTATAGATTTGATAAATCTGGAAATATCTTAGACACTCTTTCAGGCAGCATAATAGCTACTGGAAGCAGCGCTGTAAGAGCTTTTTCGACGGGAGTTAACAAGTATGTTGCTGTTTATAATTATGGCAGCGGAAATGAAAACATTAGATTAGTAGATGTAAGCAACGGCGTTCCAAGCTCTCGCATGGTATTCATTACGCCTTCTTTAGGAAGCTCCAGCAACTCTAATGGTACAGGAGACATTTCATTAAAGGATAATGGCGACGGAACATTTGATTTATTTGTTCTTGGAACTAATAATGGATTTGGCTGCTATAGAACAAGAAATTTAAACGGAGCTTCTCCTTTTACTGTCGCTATGGACGGGCTAAACATGTTCACCGAAGGCGCTAATTTAATGGGCAAAGGCGGCGCAGCTAATCATTACTTCGCTTTTGATAAAGATTATTTCTACTTTGGTTTTGCTCATAACCCATTGTCTTTGGATACCTTGGATATTCGCGTATGGATTGCTACATATCCATTGCTAAACACAGGCGCAAAAGCTGCTCCATTTGGCGCAATAACATTTGATTCTACTTTTTATACTCCAAACTATTCCGTTTTTCTTGAGAATGGATTTTATTCTGAAATTAGAAAATGGAATGGAACGGCATGGAGCGGAGATCTTGGATTTGTCGGCTCTGCTGATAGATTTGGCGGATGGTCTGGAAATACATTCTTCTCTGAATTAAGAGTAAGAAGAGACTCGGTTGGAAATCCTGCAAATATTGCTTACGCAGTTACTGTTGAAAAAGAAGATAACAGCGGATTATTTACTTCTTTCCCAATTGAAAACGGAACAAACACAAGCGTAAAATATTTCTATGTTTTTAAGGATTTAGGCAATGGCGTTGTAGTTCGTCAAAATAATGCCGCTACAATACCGGTTGAATTATCTTCTTTCTCGGCCTCTGTAAGTGGTAAAGTAGTTAATCTTAACTGGGCAACGGCTACCGAAAAGAATAACAATGGTTTTTCTATTGAAAGAAGCTCTAACGGAAAAGATTTCTCCGCTATACAATTTGTAAAAGGCAAAGGAACAACAACTGTTCAGTCAAAGTATTCATTTACAGATAACAACGTTGCAAGCGGAAATTATTACTATCGTTTGCGTCAGATTGATTATGACGGAAGCATATCTTATTCCAAAACTGTTGAAGTTAACGTAACTGTTAATCCAAATACTTTTGAATTATCACAAAACTATCCAAATCCATTCAATCCTTCCACTAACATTAAATTTACTTCTGGTAAAAGCGGAAATGCTTCAGTGAAAGTATTCAATACATTAGGACAGGAAGTTGCAACAATATTTAATAGCAATGTTGAAGCCGGAAAAGCTTATGAAATAAATTTTGACGCTAGCAAACTTACGTCGGGTATTTATTTCTATCAGTTAAAAGAAGGCAAAAACATGTTAACTAAAAAAATGCTGCTTATAAAATAAACTTAAGAAATATCTTATAAAAAAAGGCTGCCTAATGAAGGCGGCCTTTTTTTTGCGCTTTAAAAGCTATGAGTGGCTAGGGAAGTAATTTAATAAGTCAAAGAGATAACTTTTCGTATTTCTTTATTGAAAAAGGACTTCTATATTTGCAAGTCCTTTTTTTATTATTATGACAGTAAAAACCGCATAGAAAAAGATTTTTCATAATATAATAAAATTCATTAACTTTAATAGCAGGCAAAAAGTAAAATATATTATTTGGCGCTTAACAATTTTTGGGAGTATCAATGGCATTTTCATTAAATAAAATTATGTTGATTGGAAATCTTGGAAAAGATTCTGAAACAAGATTTACAACAAACAATAACTCTGTAACTTCATTCACTTTGGCCACTACTTATGGTTATAAAAGCAAAGACGGAAGCTGGGTTAACGAAACTACCTGGCACAATGTAATAGCCTGGAGTCTTTCCGATTATATGAAAGAAGGGCTTAAAAGAGGAAAGAAGTTTTATGTAGAAGGCCGTTTATCTAAAAGAGAATATACTGATAAAGAAGGCATTAAAAGATATATGACGGAAGTCGTTGCAGATAGATTGATTCCATTGGAAGGCGGCGCAAAAGATTCAGAATCGTTTGGCGGCGGCGGCAGTTCAATTTCAGAAAGCGCTCCAGAAAGTTCTGTTAACATAAGCGCGGGCACAAGCGAAGACGACGATCTTCCTTTTTAAATTAGTATAATATTATAGGGACATATTGTTTTTTGGAAATCGATTGGATAAGTAAATATTGGCTTTTCTCAACAGTTTTAGCGTTCCTTTTATTTTTTAGACAATGCGAAAGATTATTATTAGCAAATTTCAACTTTCAGCCTGAAGAGCTATTTCCGGTAAATCAAACTTTGAGAAGATATTTGCTCTATATAAGAGAGAATTCTTTACGTTTATATGAATCGTTTACAGTAATAAAAGTAATTCTTTTTTCTACTTTAGCATTTTGTATAATAAAAATTGCGTTCGACTTTTCTTTTGGATCAGCTTTAAACTTTTCAATTGTTTTAGCGGTTTTGATAATTTCGGTTTCTGCTTTTATAGCGGCATTTGGGTACGAATTTAAAAAAGAGCCAATAAGAATTACGCTTGTTCGCGTATTTACGCTGCCGGCTTATCTAATCGGCATTATTATTTCGCCTTTAGTTGAGTTGCTAAATGAATTATTGTTTTTATTTGATAAAACATTATTCAAAAACCGGCTTGAACAAGACCAGAATAAAACCGCATATTATTTTTGGGGAGATAAGATTAAAGACGATATTCCAAATGATAATGAGAGCGACTTAATTGACGGAATTGTTAGTTTTAAAGAAATTTCAGTAAAAGAAGTTATGACTCCGCGCGCCGATATAGTGGCTATTTCTGCGGATACAAATTTTCAGGAGGTTTTAGAACTAATCAATTCTACTCATCATAGCCGCATACCTCTTTATGAGGAGGATCTTGATAATATTACTGGAATTATATACGCAAAAGATCTTCTTACATTTTTGAATAATAACGAAAAAACTCGTAATATCGACCTTGCAAAAGCGGCCCGAAAAGCTTTGTATATACCTGAAACTAAAATGATTCAGGATTTACTAAGAGAATTTCAGGATAAAAAAATGCATATTGCAATTGTTATTGACGAGTTTGGCGGAACATCCGGACTTATTACTCTTGAAGATATAATTGAAGAAATTGTCGGCGAAATAAGAGACGAGTTAGACGTTGAAGAAAATGAAATAATAAAAATTGATTCCAACAAGTTTATTGTTTTGGGAAAAGTTTCAATTGAAGAACTGAATGAGTCTATGAATATTGAAATTCCGGTTGACGAAGGATATGACAGCATTGGCGGATTTATACTTAACCGCGCTGGCGAAGTGCCTAAAGAAGGGTATTCGTTCAAATATCAAAATACAATATTGACGGTTAAGGAAATTACTAATAAGCGAATTAAAAAAGTACAGTTAGAGAAAATCAACAATTAATAGTTAAAAATTAAAACATTTGTAAAATGAAAGATCAAAGAAAAACGGAAATAAAAGTCGGTATTACTGTAGTAGCAGGAATTATTATTTTTTTATGGATTATTGGATGGGCAAAAAATTATAGTTTAACTGCAAAACAGAAATATCTTATGCTGGAGTTTCCGACAGTTTCTGGTCTGGAAATTGGCGATAACGTTACGATTAACGGCGTAAGAAAAGGATTTGTTGAAGAAATAGAAACAAAAAATAACGCCGTATTTGTAAAAACCGCTTTTGATAATAATATCGATTTGAGGGAAGATGCGACATTTGCAATTACCATGATGGATTTGATGGGCGCAAAAAAAATTGAAATTACTCCGGGCAAAGCGAATAAAGAGCTTGATTATTCAAAAGTATATCAGGGGCAGTATTATACCGACATACCTGCGGCTATGGCTCTTATTGGGAAAATTCAGGACGATTTAGTTGGCATAATAAAAAATGTTCAGAAAACTTTAGGCTCGATAAATAAGTATCTTGGCGACGAAAAATTAAATAAAGAAATAAAAACATCAGTTGAAAATTTATCAGAAATATCTCAAAAGCTAAATCTTATACTTGACGAAAACAGAAGCAATGTTAAGCAGCTTACTAAAAATAGCGTCGATCTTACTAACGAAACTAAAGGCTTTATAAAGGATAATAAAGAAGACGTTCATAACTCTATTGAACTTGTAAAATCATCTTTGAAAAAGACTGACGAACTAATTACAAAATTAAATACTCTGATTGACGAGACAAACGCGCAGAAAAATAACGCGGGTAAACTGCTAAACAACGAGGCTCTTTATAACGACGTTACTGCAACCTTGAAACAGGTAAAGGATTTGACTAAAATTCTTAACGATCAATTGAACGGAAAAGGATTAAACGTAGACGCGAAAATTAAAATATTCTAAAGGGATATTTGCTCCAGATTTGATAAAACGCGCTTTATTCAAAAACAGGAATGATATGGTAATTGGCATCGGAATAGATATTATTGAAATTGAGAGAATTAAAAACAGTATAGAGAAATTTGGCGATCAATTTTTGAATAAAGTTTTTACTGAAAATGAAATTGAATACTGCATTTCCAAAGGGAATAAATATCAGCATTTTGCAGCCAGGTTTGCAGCTAAAGAAGCTGTTTCTAAAGCATTTGCCACTGGCTGGAATAAAAACTTTAATTGGCGCAACGTTGAAATTATTAATGAACCTTCAGGAATGCCTGCTGTAAATCTTAAAGGTAATTTACAGGATTTCCTTTACCCGGATAAAGAGTTGAAAATATCTATGACGCACTCAAGAGATAATGCAGCCTGCGTTGCAATAATTTATAAACAATAATTCTTTTGAGCGCTTAATGAGTAATGTTTTATACCCTACGCAATTAAAGTACATTGAAAGTTTTTTGCCTGAATCAAAACCAATTCTGGCAGAGCTTGAAGAATACGCGGCTATAAATAAAGTCCCAATTCTTAATAAGACTTCGGCTTTGTTTTTAGAGCAAATGATACAAATATCAAAACCGGAAAACGTTTTGGAAATTGGCGCCGCTATTGGTTATTCAAGCATTAGAATAGCAGAAAAGCTTCCTGAAAATGGGGTTCTTGTAACAATAGAAAAGAGCAAACCTAATTATGTTATTGCTAAATCTAATTTTGCTAAAGCAAATGTTGAAGATAAAGTAACGATTGTTTTTAGCGACGCTCTTGAAGCGATTCCTATTCTGAAAATGAAATTTGATTTTATTTTTCTTGACGCCGATAAAGAAGATTACAAAAATCTTTTTGATTTATCGCTCTTATCTTTAAATAAAGGGGGAATTATTTTTATTGATAATTTGTTATGGTATGGGTATGCGGCAGAGCAAGATATTCCTAAAAAATATGAAAATTCTGCGCGGCATATAAAAGAGTTTAACGATTATTTTATGAATCATAAAAGCTTAACCACATCGCTAATACCTATTGGCGACGGCATAGGACTTGGTATTAAAAATGAATGAAGAACTTAGAGCCGATGAATATGTTGAAGAAATTGATAATTTTTCTCGTGGAAAATTAAATTGTAAAGAGGATTTGAAGATTCTATTAAAACATATATTCAGCTATTCAAACGAAGAACAACTAAATGAACTTTCTTTTACTGCAAAATATGTTCAGGGGTTATTTAGAGCGATCAACCAGGGAAGCGCTAACCCGGAAATAAAAAATATTGACGACCTAAAGAAAGAGATTACGCAGAACATTGAGAAATGCGTTTCGATATTAAAAGAAGTTATTCCTGAAGAAGAATGTAACGCATACTGGAATGAAAGATATTTCGAGCTTAATACAAAATCATTTTTCAGTCTTAAATACCTTCTTAGCGATTTGGAATGGGTTAAGATGTATAGGAATGACGCAAAAAGAACAAAAATAAATCAATAATCCGCTTTGCAAACCGCCGCCCTACTTATATTTATCGTCACATATATCGGGATAATATTTACTAAATTACCATGGTTAAGTATAGACCGTCCTTCGGCTGCTTTCTTTGGCGCAGTGATGATGATCGTATTTGGAGTAGTCTCTTTTCCCGAAGCCGTATCGGCTATTGATTTTAATACAATCGGTTTATTATTAGGCATGATGATATTGATTACCGTTCTTGAAAATGACGGTTTTTTCACTATCATTGCGCAAAAGACAATTTCAATATCGACCAATCCGTCTCAACTTTTATTTGTAATAATATTTATTACTGGTTTATCAAGCGCGTTTTTAGTTAACGATGCGGTAGTCTTGCTGTTTACGCCAGTAGTAATAAAAATATGTAAGTTAAAAAAACTGAACCCGGTTCCATATTTAATCGCAGAAATTATGTCCTCAAATGCAGGGAGCGTATTAACAATAACCGGAAATCCGCAGAACATTATTATTGGAATAAAGTCGGGCATAGCCTATGGCAGCTTTTTATTATATATGCTGCCTGTTTCCGTGATAAGCATGTTGTTAATATATTTAGTAATTAAAATTATATACAAAAAGGAATTCCCAAAAGAATTTATTATTTGCGACAACAGCGAAGACCAAAAAGTTGATTATTCGTTAATGAAGCTTTCAGTCCCAATATTTATAATAGTGGTAGCGGCGTTTTTTTTAAGTCGGGAAATTAAGCTATCATATCCAATGATAGCTTTAACAGGGGCTTCGTTGGCATTATTGTTTGGAAAGACAAAGCCTTCAAAACTGATAAAAGAGATAGACTGGGTTCTGCTATTGTTTTTTGCAAGTCTGTTTATTGTAGTTTATGGATTTGATAAATCTGGTTATCTTACGCAGTTTATTGGCAGTTTTAATATTTCAAAAAATATAAGCGGCGTTATTCCGCTGCATATTATCGGGTTAATATTGTCCCAAGTTGTAAGCAATGTTCCGTATACAGTTTTAATGGTTCCTACGTTATCCCGCTTAAATGATACGCGTCTATGGATGACGTTAGCTTCAAGTTCAACGCTTGCGGGCAACCTTACTATAATAGGAGCGATGGCAAATCTTATTGTAATTGGGATAGCCAAAAGCGCAAAGATAGAAATAAAGTTTTTTGAATTTATGAAAGCGGGAATGATTGTAACAATTTTAACGTTTATAATATCGGCAATATGGCTTATGATAGCGCCATTTTAAAGAAATAAATTTTTGTTTTCTCGTTTTATAATTACCGAGCCTTTTGTAAAAGAAATCACTTTCTTTTCTATTTGTTCTATAAATGCGGGTTTAATCAGGGAAGTTAAAATTACATTACTATTGAAATCCGTTTTTGTTATTTTGGCTTCGTATTTCTCAAGCAACTGATGAACCTGGCTGATATAATCATACGAAAAAGTAAAACTTATTTCTTCGTAGTTATATTTTGTAATCGTTTTAATATCTTCAAGTACAAGATGAGCTCCGTTATAATAGGCTTTGCCTAATGGACCGACGCCTAATTTGACGCCTCCATAATAACGAATGACTACAACGAGGAGATTTAACAAATTAAAATGATCTATTGCATTAAGGATCCTGATTCCGGCTGTTCCGTTAGGTTCTCCGTCGTCGGAATACTTAAAATAATCGGATAGTTTAAAACAGTAACAATGATGCGTGGCGTCATAAAATTCTTTTCTTACGCTATTAAGTATGGATAAGGCCTGCTCTTCTTCGGAAACAGGGAATGCCTGACTTATAAACAAAGAACCTTTCTCTTTGAACCTGATTTCTTTGAAATCTTCTATTGTAGTGAATTGTTCAATCATAAAAAAAAGTAAGAATAAGTTTGTTTTTATAAAATGGTATAAGTAAAATAACTATTTAAATTTGAAATTTTAAATATAACTGAAAATTGGAAAAAGATAATATAATAATTAAAGGCGCCCGGCAGCATAATCTCAAGAATATCGATTTAGTTATTCCCAGAGATTCGCTTACCGTTATAACCGGGCTTTCTGGTTCAGGAAAATCTTCCCTGGCATTTGATACTATCTATGCAGAAGGGCAGAGGCGTTATATAGAATCACTATCGGCCTACGCAAGGCAGTTTCTTGATATGCTTGAAAAACCGGATGTCGACCTTATTGAAGGATTAAGTCCGGCAATATCGATTGAACAAAAAGCTACGTCAGGCAATCCAAGATCAACAGTTGGGACTGTGACCGAAATCTATGACTATATGCGTTTATTATATGCGCGTTTGGGAACGCCGATATGTTATAATTGCGGCAAACCCGTTTCCAAACAATCTACTGCGCAGATAATTGAATCAGTCCAGACTAAACAAAAAGGGAAAAAAATTATAATCCTTGCTCCTGTCGTCAGAGGCAGAAAAGGACATTACAGAGAGCTGTTTGAAGAAATTCTTGCAGATGGATTTATACGCGTAAGAATTGACGGAGAGATTTTTGAAATTGCCAAAGGTATGCAGGCAGACCGTTATAAAGTCCACAATATTGAAATAGTAATTGACCGTTTAAGCGTTAACGATAGTTCAAATGCAAGATTGGTTGAATCAGTTGACGTAGCGCTCAATTATGGAAACGGAAACATTATTGTTAACGACGGAAAAGATGACTTTATCTTTAGCAGGCATCTTGCTTGTATGGATTGCGGTATAAACTACCAGGAATTAGCTCCAAATTCATTTTCATTTAATTCTCCTTACGGTTCCTGTCCCGATTGCGAAGGGCTTGGAGAAAAGAAAGAACTTGACCTGAACCTTATGATACCCGACTGGGATAAGTCTATTAATGAAGAAGGTTTGGCTCCGTTAGGCAAACCCCGGCAAATATGGTTTTTTACACAGCTTGAAGGAATTGCAGAGAAGTTTGGATTTACGTTTGATACTCCGCTTAAAGACTTAACAAAAGAACAAAAAGATATTTTATTATTTGGCTCAAAGGAAAAAATCCCATTTTCATATGCGTATGGTTCCGGTAAAAGCATTACGTATCAGCATAAATTTACAGGATTATATGGGCATCTGCGTAATTATTTCGAAACAACGTCGTCGCAGCATATAAGAGAGTGGGTAGAAGCGTATATGAACTCTATAGCATGCCCAACTTGCGGAGGAGGACGGTTAAAAAAGGAATCTCTTTCTGTTAAATTTGAAGATAAAAATATTAGCGAAATTACAAGTCTTTCGATTACTAAAACAGTAGATTTTTTTGAAAATGTTCATTTGAAAGGACGCGACGAAATAATTGCAAAACCAATCTTAAAAGAAATTAAAACGCGCCTTAGTTTTTTGTTGAACGTGGGACTTGATTATTTGACTCTGGATCGCTCTGCAAGGACTTTATCGGGCGGAGAATCACAGCGTATACGTTTGGCTACCCAAATAGGTTCGCAGCTTTCTGGAGTGTTATATGTGCTTGACGAGCCAAGCATAGGACTTCACCAAAGCGATAATCTCAAACTGATTAATTCGTTAAAAAAACTTCGCGATCTTGGCAATACGGTTATTGTTGTAGAGCACGATAAAGAAACGATGGAAAACTCAGACTATTTGGTGGATCTTGGTCCCGGAGCGGGCGAACGCGGCGGAAAACTCTGTTTTACCGGATATACTCAGGATCTTTTAGAAGGAAATAATTATCCGGATTCGCTTACGCTAAAATATCTAAAAGGAATTGCAAAAATTGAGCTCCCAAAAGAAAGACGAAAAGGGAATGGAGATTACTTAATTCTGACTGGCGCTAAAGGGAACAATCTGAAAGATGTAACTCTAAAAATTCCGCTTGGCGCTTTAACGGCAATAACTGGGGTAAGCGGTTCTGGTAAATCGTCATTGATTAACGAGACGTTAGTCAAAATATTAATGAAAAAGATTTACAAATCTAAAGCTGTGCCGCTGCCGTACAAAAAAATTGAAGGGCTTGAACATTTAGATAAAATAATAGAAATAGACCAATCTCCAATTGGAAGAACGCCGAGATCAAATCCGGCCACATATACGGGATTATTTACATTTATACGCGATCTTTATTCGCAGCTGCCTGAATCGAAAATGCGCGGATATGCCACTGGTCGTTTTAGTTTTAATGTTAGCGGCGGAAGGTGCGAAGAATGCGGCGGCGACGGTTTGAAAAAAATTGAAATGAATTTTCTACCAGACGTTTATGTGCAGTGCGAAGTCTGCCGCGGTAAACGTTATAATATGGAAACGCTTGAAGTATTATATAAAACAAAATCTATTTCCGACGTTTTGGAAATGACAATTGAAGACGCTTTAGAATTTTTTACCGATCTTCCAAGAATTTACAGAAAGCTAAAAACGCTTTCAGACGTCGGTTTGGGGTATATAAAATTAGGTCAGCAGGCTACTACCTTATCAGGAGGAGAAGCGCAAAGAGTTAAACTCGCTACCGAGCTAAGTAAAATCAGCACAGGTAAAACGCTATACATTCTTGACGAACCTACGACAGGGCTGCATTTTGAGGATGTTAGAATACTCTTATGCGTAATAAATAAGCTTGTTGAAAAAGGGAATACCGTAATAATAGTTGAGCATAACCTTGACGTTATAAAAATGGCCGACTGGGTTATTGATCTGGGTCCTGGAGGCGGCGAACGTGGCGGAGAAATAATAGCGGAAGGAACTCCTGAAGAAATAAGTAAAAACAAAAAAAGTTTAACAGGCATTTTTCTTAAAAAAGAATTATAAAGCTTCAATATTCAATTATTAATTATTTATACAGAAATGACATATGCTGAAAATTGAATCAATTATAAACAACTTAAACGATTTTTACAATTTAGAGAATAAAAGAGTTATTCACGTTGGAGCAGGCGGGGGAATACTTACTGGTTATTCTAAAAATGCAAAAGTGATCGTCGCTATAGATAACGATCCTTCTATTGAAAAAGCGCTCGCTTCAAAAATAGAAAAAGAAAATCTATCCGATAAATTTAAGATCAGGATTTTAGATTTTCTTGATTATACAGAAAAAGCGGATATAACTTTTTTTGAATTTTGTCTTCATGAGATGGATAATCCATTTGACGCTATTAAGCATGCAAAGGAAATATCAGAATCGATATTGATCATCGACCATGCGCTTAATTCAGAATGGTCCTGGTATACGTTGGAAACAGAAAAACTTAAGAAAAGCTGGTCTGCAATAAATCAATTTGAATTTAAGCTCGAAAAAACATTTGAAGAAATTCAATCGTTTGATTCGTATGACGAGCTAAATAAAAAATTATCGGTTCTAGGTTCCGAAGCTCTTGAGAGGATAAAAGTATTTGAAGGAATTGAGGAAATAAAAATCAAGATGCCGTATGTTGTTTGTCTGATATAAATTCCCTTTTCAGCAATTTGTTTTTAGAGCTTAAAAACAATATTTTACAACAATTATAATTATCTTGTTCCATTATTCTCTATGTGTCTATGCGCTTTTAGGAGAAAAAAAATAAATGAAAATATTAAAAATTGAATTAGAGAACTTTAAACGATTTGCCAATTTGCACATTGATAATATTCCAAACGATGCAAAATTAGTCCTTTTGATTGGTTCAAATGGCAGCGGTAAATCGTGCGTATTTGACGCATTTGATTATTTAGTCAAAGGGATTTATAAGGGACTGGCTTTTAATAATCAGGAACAAAATGACGAATATTATTATAAAGATAAAAACCTGCCTGCCAAAATTAATATTACATTAGATAATAAAGAAGAGATATTAAAAGAGAATAATATATTAAAAAAGAACAACGAGCTTGCAAAAAAGTTTATTGGAAGAAGCAGCATTAGAATTGTTCCTCATATTACCAATAACGCTAATCCCGACCAAATAGCTATAGATATGGATAGTCCGCGCGCTTATATCGAACCGGATCAAAGATTTATTAACGACGTGTTTGAATACATCCAGAGAATTAACAACGCTCTTCGCGAACCTGTATTTCAAGGAAAAACTGCCGATACTTTAAAAATATTTAACGACTTTATACAACCGTTAAATTCATCGCTTCAAAAAATATTTGGCGATAATTCTAATACTTCAATTAGAATAGCGGAATTTAAGGACGCTTCGCCGCATTCTCCGGCCAAATTAATTTTTCAAAAGGGAAAATCAAAAATAAATTATGACTTATTAAGTCATGGCGAAAAGCAGGTTATAATTCTTCTGCTAAATTTTATCGTCAGAAAAGAATACTATGAAGACAAAATAATTTTTATTGATGAAATGGACTGCCATCTTAATACTTTATTACAGGAAAAATTATTAGCTGAAATTGTAGAGAAATGGATTCCAGATAGTTCGCAGCTTTGGACTGCTTCTCATGCTTTAGGTTTTATTTCTTATGCAAATAAATCAAAACAAGCCGCAATTATTGATTTTGATTTATTTGACTTTGACACAAAACAGGTTCTTTTCCCAAGCGCAAAAGAAAACATTGAACTTTTCCAAATTGCGGTTCCTAAATCAACTCTTTCTGAAATTATGCGGAATAAACAAATCGTATTTTGTGAAAACAAGAACGATAAATATTATAATTTGTTAGCTATTCCTGATTGTATATTTACCGGAGTCAAGGACTCGCGAGACGTTTTTCTTAATATTAAAAATCAAAAAAATTACAGCTCTATACGAGACAGAGATTTTTTATCCGATTCAGAGATATTAAAAATTAACAAAGTGTATCCCAATCATCATATTCTTCGTTATTACAGCTTTGAAAGCTATCTATATCATCCAGATAATATAGAGGAGGCTTACCCTGACAAATTTGATAAAAATGCGTATATCGAAGAAATTACAAAGCAGAAAAATGAGCGGTATAAGTATATCCTGACTTCTATTGAAAAGGCTAAGAAAACTTATGAAGAGTTTAAAACTAATCCGGATTTCGAAGACAAAAATACTGACGGAATAGTTGACGACTTCGCAAGTAATGAATTTGAAAAGTTTTATAAATACTATGATATGAAAAACCACAATAAAACTTTTTTTGCTGCGCAAAATTATAATAAAGAAAGATTAGTTAAAACAAAATGGTTCAAAAATAAAATAGAAGAAATTTTAGGTATAGAATAAAGCCCTGAAAAATTACAGAATTTATCAGGGCTAAAGAAAAAATTAGTCCTGCATTACGCTGCGTTCAAAAATATAATCTACATTTTTCAGCATCTTAGAATACGAGAAAATATTTTCGATTTCCGGAAGACTTAAGTATTTTGAAGCTTCGCCTCTGGCAATTAGTTCATCTTTCAGATTCTTTTCTTTGTTAGCCCATACTTCCATCGCAGAAGTCTGAACAATTTTATAAGCTTCTTCTCTTGAAATGCCTTTTTCAGTAAGCCGTAATAAAACAGTCTGCGAGAAAAACAATCCGCGGGTAAGGTTTAAGTTCCTAATCATATTTTCAGGATAAATTAAAAGGTTTTCAATCAAACCTGTCGCTTTAGCAAGAATATAATCCAATATTATGCAACTATCCGGGACGATAACTCTTTCGACGGAAGAATGAGTTATATCTCTTTCGTGCCATAAAGAAACGTCCTCAAGCCCAGCTACTGAGTTTCCGCGTAAAACTCGGGCGAGCCCTGCAATTCTTTCGCAAGTAATAGGATTGCGTTTATGAGGCATAGCCGAAGAACCTTTTTGTCCTTTTGCAAAAAATTCTTCCGCTTCTAAAACTTCTGTTTTTTGAAGATGACGAATTTCAGTTGCAATTTTTTCTAAGGTCGCGCCAATTACGGCAAGCGTGCATAAAAATTCAGCGTGCCTGTCTCTTTGTATAACCTGAGTTGAAACCGGTTCCGATTTCAATCCCATTTTTTTACAGACATATTCTTCAACTTTAGGGGAAAGGTGTTCAAAAGTGCCAACTGCGCCGGAAACCTGACCAACGCTTATACTTTCAATAGCGTTCTCTAATCTCTTAATATTTCTTTTGGTCTCTTCATACCACTGAGCAAATTTCAATCCCATGGTGGTCGGTTCTGCATGGATGCCGTGCGTTCTGCCGATGCAGATTGTGTCTTTATGTTCAATGGCTCTTTTCTTAAGAGCGGCTTTTAATCCGGCTAATCCTTTTAAAAGAATTTCTCCTGCGCTTTTCATCTGAAAAGAAAGGGTAGTGTCAAGAATATCGGAAGAAGTCATACCATAATGGATATGGCGCGATTCAGGTCCAACATACTCTGCGACGTTAGTAAGAAAAGCGATAACGTCGTGTTGAGTAGTTTCTTCAATCTCTAAAATTCTTTTAACGTCAAAAGAAGCTTTCTTTTTAATAGTTTCTACGTCTTCTTTAGGCACGTCTCCAAGTTCGGCTCTTGCTTCGCAGGCAAGTATTTCGATATTAAGCCAGGTTTTATACTTAAATTCATCTTTCCAGATATATCCCATTTCTTCCCGGGTATAACGGTCAATCATTATTTTTTCTCCAGTTTATAGTTTATTGTCAAATTTTCATCGCCCCTTTGTATTTTTATCTTAATAACCTGATTGGCATGGTATTCATTAAGAACGCCAACAAGACTAATGTCATTTGAAATTCTAAAATTATCCACTCCGAGGATTATATCTCCTACTTCAAGACCGGCTTTTGAAGCGGCTGTGTTTTTTTCAACGCTAAGAACGATAACTCCTTTTGCATTTTCAAGGTTGGAAGTTTTTGCAATTCCTTCGTCTATGTTTTGCACCGTAAAACCAGGATAAAAATCCCTGTCTATTTTCCCGTTTTCTTTAAGTCCGGCCACAATTTTTTTAATTTTGTTAATAGGGATAGCAAAGCCGAGACCTATGCTTCCCTGAGCTCCGCCAGCGGTATAGATAATTGTATTCATGCCGATAATTTCGCCAACGCTGTTAACTAAAGGACCGCCGCTATTTCCGCCGTTTATAGAAGCGTCAGTCTGAATCATATTTAGATAAAAGCGGTTGTCAATAGGGTCTAGGTTCATACCTGTAGCGCTTATAACGCCAACTGTAACAGTAGGTTTATCATTAATATCAAATAACCCAAATGGGTTGCCAAGCGCAATAGCCCACTCGCCAATTATGATATCGTCAGAGTTGCCTAAAGTAAGATAGGGAAGGTTATTAGCTTCAACTTTCAGAAGGCATATATCAGAAATCTGATCTGTCCCAACAATTTTAGCTTTGTATCTCTTGCCGTTTGTCATCGTCACATAAATTTCCGTAGCGTTATGTGCTACATGGTCGTTTGTGACAATATAACCATCTTCCGAAATTATGTAACCGGAGCCAAGACTTTTAACTTGTTGAGTGTTTGTTCCGCCTCCGTTGCCAAAAAACTGACGAAAGAAAGGATCGTTAAAGAAATCGCCAAAAGGGTTATTGTATTGTCTTAATTCAGTAACATTAATGCCCACAACAGATGGGCTGACTTTTTTTACCGTTTCTGTAATGATGTTTCGGCGTGAATTTGATATCTCGTCAATTGCCTTTTCCCGTTTATCAAGAGCATAGCTAAATAGCGAATCGCCGCCTTTTGCGCCGTAAGAAAAGCGAATAGACGCGGAAAATATAGAATTAGAAAGAGATAAAATAATTATAAAACATAATAGACTTAATTTATTCAACATTGTTTTCACCTGTTTTTTGTTTTATATGAATCATAAAGTTCTACTATCGGATCAAAATGTTTAATAAGTATAATCATAAGAAGATTCAATGAAAAAATAACAAGAAGCTCCGGGTTCTGTGGAACTGGAAACGCGAACTTAGTAAACAAATCCGAAAAAATAAAAATAATAATTACCGTACAAATTGTCGCTGCAAAATTACCCAAATGAACGTTTCTTTTAATCAAAAATGTAATTCCGAACAATATTATCCAAATTAAAAGTAAAATCGGACATAAAAGCAAAGTCCCTCCTGCGGCAGTCGCTAAACCTCTGCCTCCTTTAAATCTAAGCCAGGGGTTGAAGCAATGGCAGAAAACTGCCATAATTAAAGCCAAAGCCGGGGGAACGAACTCATTTGGGTAAATCAACCGGCACAAAAATACACTAATAGCGCCTTTTAACAAGTCGATAATTAGTACTATTACGCCAATTTTAACGGAATTTGTAACTTCATAAGAGTTTAGGGCTCCAACATTCCCGCTTCCTTCAGAGCGAATGTCTTTACCGTACATAAACTTCAGCAGTAACCATGCAGAAGGAATAGAGCCCCAAATAGCTCCAACAAAAGAAACAATTAAATATTTCATAAAATTTTGTATATATTTATGGTAATTTAATAAAAGTTCTTGTGCCTTTAAATATAAAGTAAGAATATTGTTCAGTTTAAGGGTTATTTGATATTTTGAAATTACTTATTTTCTAATAATAAAAGGAAAGTTTATTTGAGTATGCATCTGTTTGAATTAATTGTCAGATTCAAGAAAAAAATGTTTGTGGTATTTACTCTTATAATGATAGAGCATATTGCCTGGATAATTGAACCGGCAGTTTTTGGAACAGTAATAGACGTGCTGATTGACAGAGCCGCAAATAAACAAGCAGGATTTACCTTATTACGTCTAACCCCGCTTTTTATTTGGATAGCCCTATATGGAATAAACTCCGGAGCAGGAGTTTTAAGAAGAATTGTAGATCAGCGAATATTCTTAAATATGTATACGCAAATTGCTACAGAAATTTCACAAAAAGCAAAGGAAAGCAATTACAGCGTTTCTAAAACGGCGGCGTTGTCCCAGCTTTCTGAAGGATACATCACTTTTTTCCAATACCGGCTTCCTGAAATGCTTGAACAGATTATAGCTATAGGCGGAGCCGTTATAGCTTTAGCGGCGTTTGACTGGAGAATTTCCGTTACTTGTTTAAGCATTGTAGCGCCATTATTTTTTATAAATATTATCTATAATAAGAAAGTCGGAATTCTGCAAAAGGAGTTTCATGATCTTTATGAAGGCACTTTTGACGTGTTTTCGACTCAAAACCCGGAAGAAGTTAGAAATTATTACCAGCGAAGCGCTAAATCGCAGCAGAGAATTGCTAACTGGGGGGCGCTAAATTTTGGAGTGATGCGAAGCGCATTATTGATTATATTCTTGGTAGTTCTTTATATTGCTATTGATCTGGATGAGTTTACTACCGGAAATATCTATTCTATTGTAGCATATATCTGGACTTTCATAACTTCTTCGGAATATTTACCGGAATTGATGGAAAGCTGGACGTCAATCAAAGATATTTCAGGAAGATTAAAAACTGAAACTATATAAAAAAATCTTGGCAGGGGGAACATTTAGAATTGTTATTTTTTAATAAAATGAATAAATTCAAAAGTCTAATTAAAAATAAATGGAGAAATAAATATGTCCTTAAAAGTTGGTATTAATGGTTTTGGAAGAATCGGAAGATTAGTATTTAACGCTATTGTTGATAAAGGCGTTCTTGGTAAAGATGTAGATGTAGTAGCAGTAGTTGATGTAAGCACAGACGCTAAGTATTTTGCTTATCAGTTAAAATATGATTCTATTCATGGAAAATTTAACGGCACTTTAGCTACAGAAAAAAGCAGCCCGGAATTAACTGAAGACGACGTAATTGTTGTTAACGGCAATAAAGTAAAATGTGTTGCAGCTACAAAAGACCCAAGTCAATTGCCATGGAAAGCTTTAGGCGTTGATTATGTAATTGAATCAACTGGTTTATTCACAGATTCAGAAAAAGCTAAAGGTCACTTAGCAGCTGGCGCAAAGAAAGTTATCATTTCTGCTCCAGGTAAAGGCGCTGTTAAAACTATTGTTATGGGCGTTAACGACGGCGAATATAACGCTGCAGAACATGACATTATTTCTAACGCTTCATGTACAACTAACTGCTTAGCTCCGTTGGTACATGTATTGTTAAAAGAAGGTATTGGAGTTGAAACAGGTTTAATGACCACAATTCACTCATATACAGCTACTCAGAAGACTGTTGACGGTCCTTCTAAGAAAGACTGGAGAGGCGGTAGAGCTGCTGCAATCAACATTATCCCTTCTACAACTGGCGCAGCTAAAGCTGTTGGCGAAGTTCTTCCTACAGTAAAAGGTAAATTAACAGGTATGTCTTTCAGAGTTCCTACAGCTGACGTATCAGTTGTTGATTTAACTTTCAGAGCTACTAAAGATACTTCAATTGCAGAAATTGATTCTTTATTAAAGAAAGCTTCAGAAACATATTTGAAGGGCATCCTTGGTTATTCAAATGAAGAAGTTGTTTCAACTGACTTTATCCATGATAACCGTTCTTCAATCTATGATTCATTAGCTACATTACAGAATAACTTTAAAGATGAAAAACGTTTCTTTAAGATCGTTTCATGGTATGACAACGAATGGGGTTATTCAAACCGCGTTGTTGACTTACTATTAAAAATTGGCAAATAAATTCTGAATGGATGTATTTCAAAGAGACGCAGTGTAATCAATGCTGCGTCTTTTTTTTTGATTTACTTTAGTAATTTTATATATATAACTAATTAATTAATTTTGTAAATCTTTAAAGAAAGATTAGGATATCAAAATGAGCAAACTATCAATAAATGACGTTAATTTTAACGGAAAAAAGACGTTGGTAAGGGTTGATTTTAATGTGCCTTTGGATGAAAATCTTAATATTACTGACGATATTAGAATAGCTTCAAGCTTACCGACGATTAATAAAATTATTGCCGATGGCGGTAAAGTAATATTAATGAGCCATCTTGGCAGACCAAAAGGAAAAGTTAATCCTAAATACAGCCTTAAACCGGCAGCAGTTAGACTAAGCGAACTCTTAAAAAAAGAAGTTATACTTGCTCCTGATTGCGTTGGCGACGAAGTTAAGGCGATTGTAGATAAAATGAAAAACGGCGACGTTGTTTTATTAGAAAATTTAAGATTCCACGAAGAAGAAGAAAAGAACGATCCTGAATTTGCTAAACAATTAGCCAGCTTAGGCGAAGTTTATGTGAACGACGCTTTTGGAAGCGCGCACAGAGCGCATGCTTCTACAGAAGGCGTTACTAAATTTATTAAAGTTAACGCAGCTGGTTTCTTAATGCAAAAAGAACTGGATTATCTAGGCAAAGCTATTGCTGATCCTAAAAGACCTTTTTGCGCAATTTTAGGCGGTTCAAAAATTTCTGGAAAAATTGACGTTATTAATAACCTTATAGATAAGGTTGATACGCTTATAATAGGCGGCGGAATGGCTTTCACATTCTTCAAAGCCCAGGAGCTGGAAATTGGAACTTCAATTCTTGAAGTAGAAAAAATAAGCCTCGCTAAAGAATTATTAGAAAAAGTAAAAGGTTCAAAGGTTAAATTTTTACTTCCTATAGACGTTGTTGTCGGCGATGAATTTAAAAATGAAACTCCAAGCAAAGTCGTTAGCGTAAGTAAAATTCCTGCTGATAAAATGGGATTGGATATAGGCCCTGAATCAATTAAATTGTTCGCAGAAGAAATTGTTAATTCAAAAACAGTCGTATGGAATGGTCCTATGGGCGTTTTTGAATTTGATAATTTTGCAAAAGGCACAAATGCAGTAGCTAACGCTTTAGTAGAAGCTACTTCAAAAGGAGCTATAACAATTGTAGGCGGCGGCGACTCTGCTGCGGCTATAAGCAAAGCTGGTCTTGAAGATAAAGTATCTCATGTTTCTACCGGCGGCGGCGCTTCTCTTGAATTCCTTGAAGGAAAAGTCCTTCCAGGCGTTGACGCATTGACTAATGCATAATTAAGGCATTTTATTGTGTTAAGCAGAGATATGCCTCATATCTCTGCTTTTTCTAAGAGTTGTATTAAAATTATTATGATTGGATAAGTTAAATGGCAGATAATTATTACAGACCAAGCGGATTTGGCGGTTTTTCGTTTTTACCTCCTATTATTAAAAATCTGTTGATTATTAATGGGACGATATTTTTATTGCAAATTATGATGCAGAATATCCTTTTTGAAGGCGTTCCTGCCGAAAATATTCTGATCAGATGGTTTGCTCTTATGCCCCTCGGAGCCGGATTTGAAGTCTGGCAATTATTAACTTACCAATTCTTACATGGCGGTTTTTCTCACATCCTTTTTAATATGTTTGCTCTATGGATGTTCGGAATGGAAATAGAAAACGAATGGGGTTCTAAGAAATTTCTTATTTATTATCTTTTGTGCGGCATTGGGGCAGGTTTAGCCCATTTATTGTTATCTCCAATCTTAGCTTTAGGACTTGCGCCTACTATTGGCGCGTCAGGCGCTATCTTTGGCGTTATGATCGCTTTTGCTCTGATGTTTCCAGACAGATATATTTACTTATATTTGTTCATTCCTATAAAAGCTAAATATCTCATTGTTATTTTAGTCGCGCTTGAGTTTTTCATGGTTGATAGCGCAAGCAGCGGCGTAGCTCATTTAGCGCATCTTGGCGGCGCAGTATTTGGTTTTATATACATTATGTTTGATAGCAGTATTGATATTTCGCTTAAACGATATTTGCGAAAAAGCAATACCGGGTACAACCCAAACCCAACTCCAAAACAAAGCTGGACTGCTAACTTTAAGCGCAAGAGCGAACCAGAAAGCAAAGTTCAGGACGCTGAATTTTATGATATTAAAGAAGATTTTTCAAATATTACTCAATCCGATATTGATAAAATTCTTGATAAGATAAGTAAAGCTGGTTATCAAAATCTATCGGATAGGGAAAAGAAAATCCTTTTTGAAGCAAGTAAACGAATGAATAAATAATATCGCGTCTTGTAATGAATAAAATTTTTCCTCTTGTAAAAATAGCTTTTGTAATTATTGCAGGATTAATCTTTTTTTCCTGTTCAGGTAAAACTGTAGATGAAAAAACATTTGTAGCGGTTTATTGCGATCTGACTATTGCGCACGATACTCTTGACGCTGGCGCATTCAAAAAAGAAAAACAGTCTATTCTGAATAAATATTCTGTTACGGAACAACAGCTAAGCGCGACGTATAACGAGTATTATCAGACTCCAAAAAAATGGGAGTCGTTTTTTGAAAAATCGTTAGCCCGCATGGAAAAGATGAGGAAGAATCAGCCTATTTAGCCGCTTTCTTTTTGGCAAGCGCAATTCTTAACAGGGGATAACCAATATCAAATGGAAGTCGGCTTTTCAAATCTTTCAAATCAAAAAACTTCTTATCAATTTCTTCATTAATAACTTCAATCATATCTTTGTCAATCAAAGCGCTGATATCTGTTTCAGGGATATAACTAATAATGGTTTCTATCTGCATCGAAATAACAGGTTCGGAAAGCTTTCTTATGTCCGATATTTCTTTGACTTTATAACCTTTTTTAAGAAGCAGGTATGTATCGTAAATGTTTTTTGGAAGAGCGTTAGGGTTTATAGTATTAACGTTAAGGCTATAATCTCCGTTTGATGCAATTTCCTTTGGGTGTTCTTTAGCTGATTTAAGAAAATTGTTTATTACTTCTAAAAAATCTTCTCCAAGTTTATTGTACATCCTATCGTTAAAGCCGTCTATATCTAAAAGCTTATGCTTATTTGTCGGTTTGCTAAAAACAACAGCGCGTAAAATATCGTCTGAACAAATCATCCTTTCAGTCTGCACAAATCTTTTTGCCGCCGCAGCTCTAACTTCGCGCAGTTTATGATACAATATTAAATTTAGCTCGTAACTAGCGTCTTGTTTAACTTCTTCTTTGATAATATCTTTGGACTTTAGTAATTCTATCCCTTTATCGCCAATTGCATATTTATCTTTCAGACTATTAATCTTGATAATGCTGTTGTTGTCTACTAATTCAAAAAACACGTCAGATATTTCGAGAGCTTTATAATTTTGGCAGCTGCCATACGTTGATATTTTTTGCAAAGCAGGGTCTTTGCTTTTTCCTTTCAGCACGTTAAGAACATAAGTATGCGTAATACCAAGGTTAAATTCATAAACAGTTTTTAAAATTAGTTCAGAAAGATAAGTCTTTTGTTCAGGGAAAACGTTTTTTTGTTTATTGCAGTTATCGCATCTTCCACATTTAGTATTATCTTCATGGTCGCCAAAATAATTAAGAATAAACTTAAAACGGCAGTCGCTGCTATAGGCGTATTGCCTTACAGAATCGAGTTTTTTATGCTGATGAAACAGGTTTTCATTAATACTTCGCAAATCAAGCTTAAGATGTTTTGAATCTACTCTGGGCGAAGTTATTATAACAGTATCTTTTACAGGCGGCTTATAATAACTTACTATGCCTATTTCAGCAAGATTTTTTAACGAATCTTCAACCAAGTATTCAGGTAAATTAATCTCGCTCGATATTTGAGGCAAGTCTATCTGGCGTTTGTTATTTAATATTTTACTTCCATATTTACGCAGAAGATATAAAACTACGTCCTTCTGGTTTGTAGAAGAAACGTTTTTTACAAACTCCTTTAATTCAACAAGACTGTAAAGAAACTGGATCGTATGTTTTTTTTCGTAATTAGAAACTTCTCGTAAGTAGCCTGCATTTTCAAGAATTCTAAGCGAAGCTTTAAGTATTCCTTTTTGAATTTGCCGACGCGCGTAAAGAGATATAAACTCGCTATTTATTTCTATCTCGTTTTCCGGTTTCATGCCAATCGCTACTTTACTAAAATCCATTATAGCGTTATAAACGTCGTAGATTGTTTTTTGATCGGGATTTGAGTTAAGAATTAAAAATTCCTGTAAATCAATATCAGTATCGTCAAAAAGCAGAAATGTGTCCGATATTTTGCCGTCGCGTCCAGCGCGTCCAATTTCCTGATAATACGCTTCAATTGAGCCGGGCGCGTTAAAGTGGATTATTAACCGGATGTCTTTTTTGTCAATACCCATTCCAAAGGCATTAGTAGCGGCTATAACGGGTATCTTGTCATTTAGAAAGCTTTCCTGTACAAACTTCCTTTCAACTGAACTTAAACCCGCATGGTAGTAAGAACATTTTATTTTATGAAGATTTAAGTATTCTGAAATCTCTTCCGCTTTTTTTCTTGACGCGGTATATATAATTGCCGGAGAGCTGTATTTGGTCATCAGCTGAAGAGTCTTTTCTTTTTTCTTTTTTGTATGGATCACGTTAATTAACAGATTTTCTCTGTTAAACCCGCGCACAAATATTTTGGGGCTTTCAAACCCAAGTTGATACACAATATCTTTTTCGACTTCGGGGGTTGCGGTAGCAGTGAATGCGGATATCTTTTTTAATTCTACAAAATCAATAAACTCTTTTATTTTTCTGTAACTCGGTCTAAAATTATGTCCCCACTCGCTAATACAATGCGCCTCGTCTACAAAAAGGTAAGATGGATTCATCCTTTTTATTCTTTCGGCAAAGCTTACGTTTTCCAACCGCTCAGGAGCCACATACAGAAGTTTGTATTTGCCTTGTTCTGTTTCATTCAGTATTAATTCTGTTTCGTTGTAATCAAGCGAACTGTTAATAAAGGTAGCGATAGTTTCTTTAGCATTAAGGGAATCGACCTGATCCTTCATCAGCGCTATTAAAGGGGAGATGACGATTGAAAAACTATCAGATACAATTGAAGGTATTTGGTAGCAGATTGATTTTCCTGCTCCAGTAGGCAGAACCGCTAAAACATTATTTCCTGAGAGTATCTCGTTAATGATTTCTTCCTGGCCGGGACGGAATTTATTGTAACCAAAATATTTAAATAAAGCTTCGTGAATAGCAGACATAGTTCGCACATATATAAAAATAAGTAATCTGTAAAAATACGAAATATAATCGTTATTAATTAAAAAGACTTTCAAATATTACTTATTCATTATGGAATAGCGTTTAATTTCTTTAAAATATTTTTAGTAATTGTTTTCCGGGAGGCTGAAAATAGGGGACTATTTTTATTATTACGAGTCTGAAATATTCTCGTCGCAAAAAAGAAAACACCTTTTTCAGATTGACTGTAGCCAACCCACCAGCCAATATTATTATTGCCTTCACTTGTCCAGCCTGTTTTTGCTCTTATCGTATAATCTTTGGTTGTTTCCGTAATCATTAGTCGTTTGAGTATGTCGATATTTCGTTTAGAAAACGGGACGTTTTCTTCGTAAACGCTACGTAAAAAGCGAACCTGGTTTACCGGAGAAATTGCGAAATCGCCAAAATTCCAAAAATCATAATCTTTTTGGGAAAGATTTACGTTGCCATAATTACACGCGGTTAAATATTGCTTATATCGGTCTTTGCCTATTTTTTTTGCAAGCTCTATAAAAACCCAGCCTGCAGATACTTTGAAGGCTTCTTTAACAGACATATCGTGATATATATCAGGTCTGTATCCATACAAAACTGTGTCGACGCTTCCCACCCACTTGATTACTTCTTTTTCATTTTTGATTACGCCTGTTTCTAATGCAATTAATAAATTTATAATCTTAAAAGTAGAAGCGGGGAGCGCTTCTTTATAAACGTCAGCCGAATCGTTAAAAATCCAGGTCTTTTTGTTATTATCAAAAATTGCTGCGCTGCCAATTACGTCGAATTCCGTAAAAAATTTACCGAGATCATTTTTAATAACAATAGTTTCGGAAGAGCTTTCTTTGCCTTGGGAATATATTTTATTATAATTCCCCGAACATAAAAATAACACTATTGAAACGACAAAAATAAAAATGTGTATGCTTTTCATATACTTACAAAATAAATGATGAAATTTGAATTCTTAAAATAATATAATTTTTATTAATCGTCGCCGAAATTAAATAATGATTATTAGGTAATGGAAATTAAAAGCGTAGTCGATAACAAGTCGACCGCTAATATGCTTATGCTTCCGTTCAAATAAAATTTGGAATAATAAGCTCTTTTAGGTTTCTAAAGAGGTAATTATTTTTTAGATTTGAGTACAACAATATAAAAGACTATGTATTCAATAGAAATTCAGGAACTTACAAAAATATACTCTCCAGGAAATCCCAGCAAGGAAGTAAAGGCTTTAAATAAGCTTAACTTAAATATTCCGCAGGGAACAATATTCGGGCTTTTAGGTCCTAACGGAGCAGGTAAAACAACGCTTATTAAAATACTATTAGGCATAACATATCAAACGTCGGGAAGCGTTAAATTACTTGGCGTTGAGGACAGTTATCAAATTAAATCGCGAATTGGGTATCTGCCGGAAAGCCATAAATTTCCTCTTTATCTAACTGGCGAAGAAGTATTAAATTTTTATGGAAGGCTTTCGGGGTGCGATTCAAAGGCTATTCCGGGAAAAATTGACGAACTTTTGGCTATGATGGATCTTACAAAGTGGAGAAAAACCAAGGTTAAAAAATACTCAAAAGGAATGATGCAAAGACTTGGATTGGCTCAGGCTTTAATGAACGATCCGGATTTAATATTCCTTGACGAACCGACAGACGGAGTTGATCCCATAGGCCGGAAGGAAATTAGAGATATACTATTAAACCTTAAAGATCAGAATAAAACAATCTTTATAAACAGCCATCTTTTATCGGAAGTTGAGCTGATGTCTGATCGTGCGGGCATATTAAATAAAGGGAATCTTTTACGAGAATGCTCTATAGCAGAACTAACTACTAATAATGAAGAGTATGTTATACATGTAGATAGGGCGCTGGAGCAAATTCTTTCTCAAACGCTGATTGACGAATTTAAAGTGAAAAAATCGGTTGAAGGAGTTTATTCAGCTTTTGTAACCGAAACGCAAAATATAAATGATCTTGTAGACGCTATTAGAAATAATCAGATAACGCTAAAAGAAATATCATTAAAGAAAAAGAGTCTTGAAGACGTCTTTATTTCAATAATCCAGGATGCAGAAAAGGAAGGCGCAAAATGAAAAATATCTGGTTAATTACATTATATACTCTACGCGAGGCATTTTCCAGAAAAGTTTTTATAGCTTTTTTTGTAGTGGTTGTTCTTGCATTGGTTGGGTTTGGAATATTTGGAAGTCTTGTTAAAGTAGACACTTTATTAAAAGGTTTAGAAGGAGCTGATAAACAAGCCGCATTAAATCAAATTGTATACAGAATAGAACTTATGCTGATTTCTCCGGTTTATGGCTTAGGACTGCTTTTAGCAATATTTGCCAGTTCAAGTTTCATTCCCGTTATGCTTGAAAAAGGGAATATAGATTTACTTTTATCAAAACCAATATCAAGAACGCAGCTTTTACTTGGAAAATATTTTGGCGGAATTTTAGTAGTATTTATAAACATCTCAATTCTGATAGTCGGCATATGGCTAATAATATTTTTGAAATTTTCTATCATTAGTTTTCCATTTTTATTTGCTATATTTACAATAACTTTTTCATTTGCAGTTTTGTATGCATTGATAGTGTTATCGGGCGTCATCAGCGGAAATTCAATGCTGGGTATGATGTTAAGTTATATGATTTATCTGATTATTAGTCCTTTGCTTGCGTCTCGCTCAATAATATTCCAGTTTATACAAAGCGATTTTTGGCAGAAAATAATTACGTTTTTCTATTACATTTTACCAAAAACGTCTGAGATAGATAAATTAACAAGCGGTCTTGTTATGAATCAGACGATAACTAATTTTCAGCCGGTTTATTCTTCCTTCCTCTTTTTAGTTGTTGTACTTAGCCTAAGCATTTACATCTTTGAAAAAAAAGACTTTTAAACAATAATTTTTAACAAATAAGAACAGATTTATGGAAACAGAAAATTTAAAATTTGAGGACTTGATCGGGAAAAACAGCGTTTCCGATGAAAAAGAACAGATCAATTCTGTCGCTATAATTGGAGCTGGTATAATGGGGCAGGGTATCGCTCAATGCGTTGCCGCAGCCGGAATTGAAGTAATCATAATTGAAAAAGACGGCCTGCGTCTTGAAAACGCAAAAATTTCGCTGACGGAAAATATTGAAAGGGAAATTAAACGCTGGGTTATGACTGAGTCCGATAAGAAATCAATTCTTAGCCGTATAAACTGGGAGTGTAAGATAGAAAACGCAAAAAACTGCGATATAATTATTGAAGCAGTTGACGAAGATTTTGAGCTAAAGAAAAATATATTTAAGCAGCTTGATAAAATTGCATTGGAAGATGCAATTTTTGTTTCTAATACTTCTACATTAAGTCTGACAAAAATTGCAGAACAAACAAGCCGTCCTGGCAAAATAATCGGCATGCACTTTTTGAATCCGGTTCCTAAAGTTCCTTTAGTCGAATTGGTTAAGTGTTTGGAAACATCAAATGAAACATTAGGTATAGTTAAGAAATTTGCTCAAAGGATTGGGAAAACCGCGGTTGAAGTATATGAATATCCTGGTTTTGTTACTACAAGAGCTATTGTGCCGTTGCTAAACGAGGCGATGTATATTTTAATGGAAGGCGTATCTACCGCTAAAGATATTGATACGGCAATGAAACTTGGCTATAATTTTCCGTTAGGTCCTCTTGAAATGGCCGACCAGATGGGCTTAGACGAGGTTCTGCTGTGGATGGAAACGCTATGGAGCACTTTGGGAGAACCAAGATACAGAGCTTGCCCGGCGCTAAGAAAATTAGTAAGAGAGAAAAAATTGGGCAAAAAAACCGGCGAAGGTTTTCATAAATATGATTCGGACGGGAAAATAATAGATTAATTTAATTATTATAGATTTTATCAAGGAATTAAAATGAAAGTATTGGTAATTAATTGCGGCAGTTCCTCTCTGAAATATCAGTTTATGGATACTGACGATCAAATAGTTTTAGCAAAAGGACTGATTGAAAGAATTGGTATGAGCGGCGCTATTTTAACGCATAAAAGAAGCGATGGCGACACAGTAAGAATTGTTGGAGAAATATTAGATCATACGTTAGCAATACAATATGTGTTAGGCGTTTTGCTAAGTAAAAACCACGGCGTAATTCAGGATAGAAAAGAAATTGACGCAGTTGGGCACAGAGTAGCTCATGGCGGCGAAACATTTTCAAGTTCTGTTTTGTTAACGAACGAAGTAATGCAGGCTATTGAAGATAATGTTGAATTAGCGCCGCTTCATAACCCTGCGAATATTAAAGGCATACTTGCAGTAAAAAACATTTTACCCGACGTTCCTCAATGCTGCGTATTTGACACTGCCTTTCACGTTAAAATGCCTGCAAAAGCGTTTCTTTATGGCATACCTTACGAACTATATAAACGTTATAAAATCAGAAGATACGGATTTCACGGAACCTCTCATTTATTTGTATCTAAAAAAGCGGCTGAGATTTTAGGCCAAGCTCCTGAAGAACTAAAAATAATAACGCTCCATTTAGGCAACGGTTGCAGTATGACCGCAGTTGACGGCGGAAAATCTGTTGATACTACTATGGGCTTTACTCCTTTAGAAGGGCTCCTGATGGGCACCAGAACCGGCGATATTGACCCTTCTGTAGTTCTTTATATTATGGGTAAGGAAGGACTTTCTTTATCTGAAATTACTACTTTGTTAAACAAACATAGCGGACTTGCCGGAGTTAGCGGCGAAAGCAGCGATATGCGTGAAATTGTTGAAGCTGTGAAAAACAACCACGTGCGCGCAAAGTATGCTTTTGATATGTTTTGCTATCGCGCTAAAAAATATATCGGCTCC
>WSSedL1CaDRAFT_10000087_pt1 | contig 55524 bp, 49 predicted proteins | sample WetSurSL1Cattail_FD_9464 | JGI IMG/M metagenome (IMG submission 9464)
AATAACCAATAACTAAACGAGGAGGTCGATGAAACATGATGCGTTCCATGTACTCTGGCGTCTCTGGAATGAAAAATTTCCAGACCGCAATGGATACAATCGGAAATAATATCGCCAATGTAAATACGGTGGGTTTTAAATCGAGCACAGTTACATTTCAGGATATTTTAAATCAGACGATGCAGGGGGCTTCCGCTCCCAACAATGCCCGCGGCGGTGTTAATCCAAAGCAGGTCGGTTTAGGAGTGAGCGTTGCAAGTATCAGTGTGAAACAAGGGCAGGGTAACTTACAAAGTACCGGTAAAACTACTGATATGGCGATCCAGGGTGACGGATTTTTTGTAGTCGCTAATGGTTCAAGCCAGTATTATACCAGAGCCGGTAATTTCGATGTTGATGCCGACGGCAATTTAGTAAACAGCGCGAATGGATTAAAGGTCCAAGGCTGGCAGGCAGATGTAAAAGGTAATATAATAACCAACACGGCTACTGGATCAGTGCAATTACCATTAGGAAGAACGATTGCCCCAATTGCCACCTCGAAGATTCAATTTCAAGATAATTTAAATGCCTATACTAACGGAAAATTGAGTTATGGAACCAGCATCGCATTAACGGATGCAAACCAAAAGCCAATCACTCTGAAGGTGGAGTTAACACCGGTGAAAGATGCCTTCAATACGTACAATTACTCGATTGTACCGGCTGATGGTATGGGTGATGTTACCGCCGGCGTTTCGTCAGGGACCATTAGCCTAGATCAATTTGGAGTGGTTACGTCAATCGTTCCAGGTGGTGAACTTACGGTTACTCCCACCGGTGGTAGCCCGATTGTGGTTCAATTGCCGAAGATAAATCAGAGAGACGGCGGGTTCTTTAATATTAATCCGGTTGGTACTTCGCAGACGCTTCCTTTAACCGGTTTTAACGGAGCGGGAACCTATGGCCCCATGAAAGTGGTGGATCAAGACGGCAACCCAATGAATCTTACCTATATCGTTTCCAATGTTGGGGGCAATAGCTATAAATGGGCAGTATCGGCCGACGGTGGTAAAGTGCTTACCGGCGCAACCGGTACTTTCGATTGGACCGCATCAACCGGGGTAAGCAATGTCAGTGAAGGCGGAACGATTATTGAATCGAACGCCGGTAATAGTATTCATATTGAACCTCCGGTTAATGGCAGCGCAGTTCAATTTTCCGTGGTTGAAAATGCCCCGGTTGAAGCAAATTGGGGAGGGATAGCAGCCGGTGTTAACAATCTAACATTTACGGATGCTTCAACTCCGCCGGTTACTGTAACGGTACCGGTGCAAATTAGCGGACCCAGTGGCGCAGCCGGTACTACTTATACATATAATGTCGTTGGGCCTGTGACTAACGGAACTTTGATTTCAGGCGGCAACGGTCAATTTGACTGGAACGGCACCGCTATTTCCAATGCCACCACTTCGAAGATCGTGCTTAAATCAACAAACGGGTTGGAGATCGACCTTACTCCGCCATTAAATGGGGAGACTTCAGGTAATGCAATCTTTCGTCAGGTTCCTGCGAAAGCTCTTTTAGCGACATTTAAGGCGCCGCCTGAAACGATAACGTCGACCAAGGTTTATGACTCACTGGGAGTTCCCCATACGGTGACGACTAAGTTGGCGCGTACAGGAACTAATCAATGGAGTTGGAATGCCACAGAAGACAGTGGTTTACCAATGACCAACGCCAGTGGAATTTTGGCTTTTGATACCAAGACCGGTTATGTAACCAATACTCCGGGCGGACCGATGACCTTTACTCCGGTAGGCGCTGATCCGGTAAATATAACACCGGATTTCGCGAAAGCGACTCAAGGCTTTACCTCGGATGTTTCTAATGATGAAAATCAATGGCCGCTTTCGACATTTGGAGGACCGATTCAGGACGGTTATCCGTTGGGGACCCTTACTGGTTACAATATCGACAATACCGGGCGGATTGTTGGAGTATTCTCCAATGGCATGAATCAAGATCTAGCCCAAGTTGCGGTTGCAACCTTTACCAATCCAGGTGGTCTTATGCGCTCCGGTGATACGATGTTTCAAGAATCAAGCAACTCCGGAACAGCCACGATTGGACAAGCCGGAGTTGGTGATCGCGGCACCATCTCGGCGGGTACCCAGGAAATGTCCAATGTTGACTTATCGCAAGAGTTCACCGAGATGATCGTGAGTGAACGTGGTTTCCAGGCTAATTCAAAAATTATTACCACTTCTGATGAAATGTTGCAAACTCTGGTTAACTTAAAACAATAATCAGTGAAGACCCTTAATCGGGCTGTGGCAAAATAAAAAATTTCGATAGAGATATACAATATATCCATGTTTTGCATAATCGGGCGGAGTAATATATTGTATATCTCATGGATTTTAAATACTTTTGCAACAGCCCCATTAAGAAAATGACGATAGTCTATGAGGAGGAGAAATGATCACAGTACACCGTCTCAATGGAGAAGAATTCTTAATTAATCCCCATCTGATCGAAATTATTGAAGCCGCCCCTGATACGACTATTTCTTTGGTTACCGGACGAAAGTTAATAGTTAAAACTCCGGTGCCGGATATTATTGCCCAGATTATCGAATACCGTCGTCTGATTGGTAACCGTAATTTTAGTGAATATGAAGGGACCAATAAAGTATAATCACAAAACTGCCGATAAGTTATTAATTGAATAAGCGAGTAATCCGAAAAAGCCATCCGGTCAATCCCGATGATCCGATGAACATTTTTTATATTTTTTATTATTTATTACTTGTAACCCTTAATAACTAACGTTATTACACAAAAAGATAGTTGCTATAATTTTTGATAAATAGTATTATTAAAAAAAGATATTGCTGATTCAGGAGGAAAAATCAAATGGCAGATGCACCGAATCCTAATCCGCCTGCTGCCGGTAATAAGCCCAAAGAAGCCGGAACAACCAGTGTTAACCTTAATAAGATGACCACCTATATTATAATAGGAATGTTTGTATTATTAGTTACCGTGATTATTGCCGGAGCCTTTTTAATTCTCACCTTTAAAAATACTGCAACAACTCGAACGGTTGAGACCAAAACAGTTGAGGTAAATCCTGCTGCTGCTGAAGAGGTTGGGCCATTGGTGCCGCTCGGTAGTGAAATCATTGTGAATATCCCATCGGATGACGGTGTCGACCGTTATCTCAAGATTAATGCTACGATGGAACTGGATAATGAAAAAACCAAAGAGGAAGTAACAAAAAGGATTCCCCAAATAAGGGATCTGATGATTAGTATCTTACGCACGAAAACTAAAGAGAAAATTGATGAAAAAGAAGGGAAAGACGAAATTCGCAGCGAAATTATAAATAGTATTAATCACTATCTCGTGATGGGAAAGGTTAAGAATTTATATTTTGAAGATTTTTTGATCAATTAGGGGGTGCTTAAATAATGGCTGATGTCCTTTCCCAGGCCGAAATTGACTCGCTATTAGAAGCACTTTCTACTGGAAGTATCAAAGTCGAAGAAGTTATCAGCGACGAGAAAAAGAAAAAGATTAAGCCTTACGATTTCCGGCGGCCCAATAAACTATCAAAAGATCAAATTCGGACCTTAGTGATGCTCCATGAGAATTTAGCCCGGTTGCTGACTACTTCGTTATCAACCTATTTGCGGAGCATGGTTCGGGGACAGGTTGTCTCTATTGATCAATTAACATACGAAGAATTTACTAAATCATTACATAATCCGACTGTTATGAATATCATTTCATTAAAGCCCCTTGAGGGGAATATGTTGATTGAATTATCACCCCAGTTGGCTTTTGCTATTGTTGATCGTTTGTTGGGCGGCTTTGGTTATTCGATGGAAAAAATTCGGGAATTGACCGATATAGAGCAGACTGTCATCAAACGGGTAATGGCAAAAGTATTGCCGAGCATTAAAGAAGCGTGGCAAGTAGTGGCGGAACTCAATCCGGGTTTTGAAAGCATAGAATTAAATCCGCTTTTTACTCAGATTATCCCGCCTACCGATATGATTGTTTTGGTGACTTTAGAAGTTAGAATTGCAGAAGCTTTCGGCTTGATGAATGTTTGTATTCCATTGGCGGTTTTGGAACCGATCTTGGATCGCTTAAACGCCCAAGTCTGGTTTACCCGATCTTCCAATAAAACATCGAACACGCAAAGCCTTTCCGCTATTCAGCAGCGTTTGTCCCAGGCGGCGATTCAGGTATCAGCTGAATTGGGTCAGGCGACCATTAGCGTAGGTGAATTATTGACACTGGCAGTTGGCGATGTGATCCAATTGGATCAATCAGTTAAGGGCTTACTTGATATTCGAATCGGTAATCAAGTTAAATTTAAGGCTTCTCCTGGAGTATCCGATAACAAAATGGCGATTCAAGTAGCCAAGATTTTACATGAGGGGTGAATGAAGTGAGTAGACAAATATTATCTCAGGAAGAGATTAATGCGTTATTAACGGATTCAGATTCTACTCAACAATTAACGCCTTTACAAAAGGATGCTCTTGGCGAGATCGGCAATATCAGTTATGGCTCAGCTTCGACGGCTTTGTCGGAAATGCTTAATAAACGTGTCAGCATCGATACGCCAACCGTTTTTATTACTACTCAGCAAGAATTAAAAGAGCAACATCCTATTCCTTATGTTACCATCGAAGTTGAATATAAATCCGGACTTCTCGGCACGAATCTGCTGATATTAAAAGTGCGGGACTCGGCGATTATAGCGGATTTGATGATGGGCAAGGATGGCTTAAATCCTCCTGAAACTTTGGGAGATATGGAATTAAGTGCTATTGCGGAGGCCTTAAATCAGATGGCGGGTACCGCCGCCACTTCTTTGTCAACTCTTTTTTCAAAACGGGTTGAAATTGATCCGCCTCGGGTTAAAGTAATCGATTTTAAAGATGAATCGCCGCTCATTAAAGAACAGAGCATGGAAGAGAAAATCGTTGTTGTTTCATTCAAGCTGGAAATTCAGGATTTGACTGATAGTGAGATGATGTTGGTTGTCTCCTATCCTTTCGGGGTAGAGATGGCTGATTCGATGATTAAAGCAACTGAGGTAACGGTTCCTAAACCCAATCCGGTTCAGCAAGCACAACCTCAAGCGCCGCCGATGCCGAGACCACAACTGGAACAGCAGATGCCACCTCAACCACAGCCAATGGTTCAACCTATACCCCAACCGATGGCGCCACCAATGCCTCAACCGATGGTACAGCCTATGTCACAGCCAATGGGAATGGGATATCCGGGGTATCAAGGTGCTGGCATCAATCGACCAGTTGGACCTATGGCATATAGCACACCGCCATTAGCTGCTGCAGCTGCACCGCCAAATATAAATTATGGTCAGGAGGTGCATCCTCAAGTTATGGTACAGCCAGCCCAATTTGCACCATTAGGTAATTCGAAGTTAAGCAAGGAGTCGGGTAATATTGCCTTAATTCTGGATGTCCCATTGCAGGTTACTGTTGAACTCGGTAACACTCGCATGAGGATCAAAGAAATTTTGGAACTTGGCGTCGGCTCAATTGTGGAATTGGACAAGTTAGCAGGTGATCCGGTAGACATTTATGTCAACGGGAAACTGATTGCCAAGGGGGAAGTAGTAGTAATCGATGAGAACTTTGGAATTAAAGTTACTGATATTATTAGCCCGATAGAGAGAGCAAATACGCTTCAATAATTCCTAAAGGAGGAATTCAGGTGGGAAACAAAGTATTGGTTGTAGATGATGCTGCTTTTATGCGTATGATGATTAAGGATATTCTACGCAAAGGCGGCTACGAAGTAATCGGCGAGGCTGAGGACGGATCGAAAGCGGTGGAAAAATTCAAAGAACTTCGTCCGGACTTAGTAACTATGGATATTACCATGCCGGATATGGATGGAATTTCAGCTGTCAAAGAAATACGCAAAGTTGATTCCAATGCGACAATCATTATGTGCAGCGCAATGGGCCAACAAGCGATGGTAATTGATGCAATTCAAGCCGGGGCAAAGGATTTTGTTGTCAAACCGTTCCAACCCGAGCGGGTTTTGGAGGCTGTTCGGAAAGTCCTAAGCTAATCAATCAGGAGAGGAAGCGGAGCTTATTGAAGAGAAAGAACAAAATTTGCGGTATTTGCTTCCTTGAGGTTGCCGCTGGTTTATTCCTCCTGCCGGCGATAACCTTTGCTAAAGTCAATGAGGATCCCGGAGCGGAATTTAATAGCGGCCAATGGATTTGGGCCCTATTCTCCTTAGTCATTGTTGTCGCATTGGCTTATTGGGCAACCAAATTTCTAGCCGGTAAGTTTGGAGTTTCCGGGGCGAAGCATCTTAAGGTGGCAGAAAGCCTTTTTTTGGGGCCTAATCGCCATCTTTATCTATTATTAGTCGACCATAAGGTACTTTTGATCGGCTGTTCTGAGCATGGGATTAATTTACTTCAGCAGATCGATGATCCGGAATTTTATACGGAACTGGAACGAACTGCGGAAAAAAATCAGACCATACCGACGGATAAATTTTCCGGCATGATTGGGCCGATACTACGAAGCTTAAATCCGAGAGGGGTTAACGATGCCGGTGGTACCGACACCAAGCAGCGACTCAATGAAAGTCTAGCGAAGATTCGTTCTTGGAGAACGCGAGGTAGGGACCAGTAATGAGCGTATGGAAAAACAAAACGGCCAGGATACTTATTCTGGTGTTTTTATTGTTTATAATTGGAACTGGAAGTGTTTGGGGGGCAGCGGCGACATTTCCGATTCCCCGGATTGAAATTGGCGTTCAACCTTCAAATAGCCCGACTGAAATAGCACAGAGCTTACAGATTTTAATCATCCTTACTGTGTTATCTTTGGCGCCGGCTATTTTAATTATGACTACGTCGTTTGTTAGAATTATCATTGTGTTATCGTTTACTAGAACTGCGATTGGCACCAATCAGATGCCTCCTAACCAAGTAATGGTGGGCTTAGCTTTGTTTTTAACTTTTTTTATCATGGCTCCTACCTGGACCAAGGTCAACGATCAAGCTTTACAGCCTTTTTTGAAAAATAAAATAACCCAAGATCAGGCTTTTACCAAGGCGATGGACCCAATCCGTACTTTTATGTTTAAACAGACTCGTTCCAAGGACTTAAAACTTTTTATCCAAGCCGCCCACTTGACTCGGCCCAAAACGTATCAAGATATTCCAACTCAAGTCTTGATTCCTGCCTTTATCATCAGCGAGTTAAAAACCGCTTTTCAAATTGGCTTTATGATCTTTATTCCTTTTTTAGTCATTGATATGATCGTGGCCAGTACTTTGATGTCGATGGGAATGATGATGCTCCCGCCGATTATGATCTCATTGCCTTTCAAGATTTTACTTTTTGTCATGGTTGATGGCTGGCATTTAATCGCCCGTTCGCTTATTTTAAGCTTTAAATAAGACGGTTTACAGTTTGCGGTTGTTTGGATTGATAATTGGAAACTGATAAGAAGGGTGGGTAGCAAGTCATGACAGATACATTTGTGATCGCGGTGGCCCGCGAGGCGATTTGGACTGTTCTGATTGTATCAGCCCCGATGCTTATTATTGGAATGGTAGTCGGACTCGTGATCAGCATCTTCCAGGCTACTACGCAAATTCATGAACAAACCCTGGCATTTGTTCCTAAAATCGTTGCAATTCTCGTTTCAATTGTAATTTTTGGGCCGTGGATGTTACATACCGTACTTTATTTTTTCCAAAAGGTTTTAGCGAATTTATATACATATACCTTTATTAAGTAATTAACAGTAGGAGCAAGCCATTGAGCCCAGAATACTTCTTCGGCTTTACTTTTACCCAAATCTTATTGGGTTTTTCCCGGACGGCCGGTTTGATGGTGTCGGCGCCGGTTTTTCAAAGTTCCTATGTTCCGGTGCCGGTTAAGATTTTTTTCTCTTTTGCATTGTCGATTGTAGTAGCGCCATTTATCGGCAGTGACCTGGATTTAACGAAGTTTAATTTTTGGATGTCGGTTTTTACGCTGATTCAAGAGGTTTTAATCGGCTTAATCATGGGTTTTGTCGTCAATTTGACATTTTATGCCATCCAAATTGCTGGGTATTATTTGGATACTACCATGGGTTTCGGGGTTATCAATATTTTGGATCCCAACACCGGCGCTGAAGTGCCGTTGATGGCTCAATTAAATAATATTTTGGGAATGTTGATCTTTTTGGCTATTAATGGACATCATACCTTGATTATGTCGTTAATTCAAAGCTTTGAAGTAGTGAAGCCCGGTATGCTGTTTATGAAAAAAGAAGCAGTGAGTCTTTTTTTAGAAGCCTTCGCCAATATGTTTTATTTGGGTTTCAAAATTGCGATTCCAATCGTAGGAACTATATTTTTGGTCGATGTTGCATTGGGCGTGATTGCAAAATTGATTCCTCAAGTTAACGTATTTATGCTGGGGTTTCCCATTAAAATTACTTTGGGCTTGTTATTGTTGATATTTTTTATCCCGATCTATGTGTTCTTAATCGAAGTTGCCTTTGCGAAATCTGGGGAAAGTTTTACTGTTTTGCGGATGATGCTTAGACAGATGCATAGGTGAAGCGGGGAGCGATTTTCCGGAGGTGGACGGGGTGCGGACAAGGGCAATGACAAGGGGCCTTGTGATATCCTATAGGAATCGGCTCGTGAATCGGGTAGTGAATTGCCGGGTTCGCTTTTTCGTCTCTTGCCCGTGGCAAGTAGTTGCAGAAAAACATCATTGCTTATCGTTCCAAATCGATTTACAGTTCTTTGCGGACCCTGATAAGACCGAAGAAGCAACACCCAGGCGCAAATCGGAAGCCCGTAAGAAAGGTCAGGTAGCCAAGAGCAATGAACTAAACTCAGTGGTTGCCTTACTGGCATTAATACTTATTCTAAATTACTTTGGCGGTTGGTTATACAATGAATTGTTGATTTATGTCCAAAATAACTTAGGACCACAAGCGCTTACCAAAGAATTGACTGAAACCAACCTTTTTAATCTATTGTTTCGGCATTGCATCTTTTTCTTACGGATATTTTTACCGTTGGGACTCGGGGCCGCCTTAGTCGGGGTGATTATTAACGTCCTGCAGGTTGGCCCTTTATTTACATTGGAACCCTTGATACCCAAATTTAGCCGGATGAACCCGGTAAGTGGGCTGCAACGGATGTTTAGTCTCCAAGGATTGGTTGAACTGGTGAAGTCGGTTCTGAAATTGATAATCGTCATTTATTTTGTTTATTCGACTATCAACGATCGGGTTAATTTACTGATTCAAACCGTAAAAATGCCGCCCTTTCAAGTTGCCAAGCTTGTCTGGAACATCTTGTATCAGCTTTCTTTGAAGATTTGTATCTTTCTATTGGTTTTAGCGATAATGGATTATATCTATCAACGCTGGGAACTCAACAAGAGTTTGCGGATGAGCAAGAAAGAAATCCGTGATGAATATAAACAAATGGAAGGAAATCCCCTGATTAAGAATAAAATTCGTCAACGTCAGCGCCAGATTGCCGCTCGCCGGATGATGCAAGAAGTCCCCAAGGCCGATGTGGTAATTACCAACCCAACCCATTTGGCTATTGCCCTGCGTTATGATCCGGCAACCATGTCGGCGCCAACGGTGGTAGCCAAAGGCGAAGGATTTATAGCCGAAAAGATTAAAGAAGTAGCCATTGCTAGTGGTGTAGCACTGGTTGAAAATCGCCCGTTGGCTCAGTCGTTATTTAAAACAGTGGAGATTGGAGAAATAGTTCCAGACAAGCTTTATCAAGCGGTAGCAGAAGTATTGGCTTTTGTTTACAGGTTAAAACGTAAGCGGGCATAGAAAACGCAGTTGATAATTGACAATCAACAATTGATGGTAAAAATATAAAGAATTGGTCTGATATTGTTAAGCAGAAAACTTTAGAATTAAAGTAGATTGACGGTTTGAAAAGCCCTAAATCGACAATTTGCTATGAATAGAAAGAAGGAGTTATGAAGATCTCCTAGAATGTTTAATTATAGTAATATTATCATCAATTAGAATTGTCAGTTATCTGAAGGGGATTCGAATGGCTGAAGTTCAGAATCAAACTTTATCCCGAAAACTGCTTCAAAATGGGGAAATGGCTGTAGTTGCGATCATTGTATTGGTACTGGCCATGTTTATTATTCCATTGCCTGCTTTTATGCTGGATATATTTTTAACTATCAATATTTGCACCGGTTTTGCGATTATTTTATTAACCATGAATATTCGCAAGAGTTTAGAATTCTCAGTCTTCCCGACCTTGCTATTAATAACTACCCTTTTTCGGTTGGCCCTCAATGTTTCATCATCACGATTGATTTTGTCCGATGCTCAAGCCGGTACGGTTATTCATGCATTTGGAACGGTTATGGCCCGTAATAATCCGATTGTCGGTTTTGTGATGTTTATCATTTTGACGATTATTCAATTTGTAGTCATTACCAAAGGCTCGGAAAGAGTCGCCGAAGTAGCGGCCAGATTTACCCTTGATGCAATGCCTGGTAAACAGATGAGCATTGATGCCGATTTGAATGCCGGTATTATCAACGAGAATGAGGCCAGAACCCGGCGTCGTGAAATAGAACGCGAAGCTGACTTTTACGGAGCAATGGACGGCGCCAGCAAATTTGTGAAAGGGGATGCCATTGCCGGTATCCTGATCATAGTCATCAACTTAGTGGGCGGGTTTATTATCGGCGCCACTCAAAAAGGATTTTCCTGGCAGCAATCAATACAGACTTATTCTTTACTTACGATCGGTGACGGATTAGTGACTTTAATACCGGCACTTTTGCTTTCTACCGCTACCGGTATTCTGGTTACCAGGTCGGCTTCGGAGGATAACCTTGGTTCCGACCTGACCAGACAGTTATTGGCTTATCCGAAAATTTTTTATATTGTAGCCGTAGTGATTACGATTTTGGGACTCGTACCCGGTATGCCGAAGATCCCTTTTTTCCTGGTCGCCGGATTGGTAGCGATGATGGCGCGCACTTTGAGTCAAATAGCTGTAGTGCCTCAAGCAGCCGGAACAGAAACCGGGACAGCTCCGGGCACTGATGAAGCCGCCAAGCCTGAAAATGTCAATACTTTATTGCAAATTGACCCAATGGAATTGGAGATTGGTTATCGGTTAATTCCATTGGTAGATCCCAATCAGGGCGGTGATTTGTTTGACCGGGTAACGATGATCAGACGTCAAACAGCCTTAGAACTGGGGATGGTATTGCCGCCGGTCCGGATCAGAGATAATATGCAACTTCCCCCCACTACCTATGTGATCAAGATCAGAGGCGTGGATGTATCCCGGGGGGAAATAATCCCTAATTATTACTTGGCGATGGATTCCGGTATCGTAACCCAGCCGATGGAGGGAATTCCAACCATCGAGCCGGCATTTGGACTGCCGGCATTATGGATCAATGAGACTCAACGCGACGAGGCTGAAATCGCGGGCTACACAGTAGTTGATCCCCCTTCGGTTCTTGCAACTCACTTAACCGAAATTATTAAGCAACATGCATACGAGCTCTTGGGACGCCAGGAAGTACAAGCTTTAATTAATAATATTAAAGAAGAGTACAATGTAGTTGTAAACGAATTGATACCCAATTTGATGTCTATCGGTGAAGTTCAAAAAGTATTGGTTAATCTCTTAAAAGAGGGAATCCCCATTCGTAATCTGGTGACCGTATTGGAGACTCTGGCGGATTATGCGCCGAGTGTTAAGGACCCGGAACAACTTACCGAATATGTGCGTCAATCTTTAGCCCGGCAAATGACAAAGATGGTTCAAGCCGACGATGGTATCATCCGGGTTATTACCCTGGATCCCAACTTAGAACAGTTATTATTGAAAATACAACGGGAATCCAATTCGTCCGGGGTTACCCTTGACCCCCGGATTATTCAAAAAATTTATGATAAATTAGGAGAATTAGTTAAGGAAGTTACGAGTTCCGGGTATCAGCCCGTTATTCTATGTTCTCCCGCCGTCCGGATTGCGTTTCGCAGACTGACTGAACGTCTTTCTTCAAAATTAATGGTCTTGTCTTATAATGAAGTAAATCCGGATGCCGAAGTGCATTCTGTAGGGGTGGTGGGTGTTGAATAATGAGGGTTAAACGTTACGTTGCCGATTCGATTCAAGAAGCGATTTCCCGAGTAAAAAATGATCTGGGTCGCAATGCAATTATATTACATACTAAACCCTTTAAAGAGGGGGGCTTCTTAGGCTTTTTCAGCCAACGACGTTTTGAAGTCATTGCCGCAGTGGATGAAAATGGAGTTGATAATTCACTCAAAAAAGGCGAGAATAAATTGGCTGCAGCGTCGACAGTTTCGGCCGCTAATGAGACTGTAGCTTCCCAAGCAATTTTAAACCAGACGGCTGCAGTTCAAACTCAGTATCATACGGCGGTTAATGTCCCGAGCGCGCCTCTACGAAACGAAGCGCAGGTGATAGAGCGGACCGGCGTTTCTACCCCGCGGGTGACGGTCGCTGCTCCACCCAACTTTCGTGAAACTGCAGTTATGAATGATCCATCTCCGTCAATTAATTCATTACGGGAAGAGATTGCTGAAATGAAGGAATTGATTCGTCAGGTTGCCGCTAAACCTTTTGGGCAGACGCAACCGCTGCCGATGCCTATGAATGAAAATACAACTGATCGCAGCTATACTTTGGAAAGCTTTCGCCAATATCTGCAACATTTAGGATTGGAAGGCGAAATTATTGATTATTTGTTATTACAAGTCCCTGGATATCTTATTGAAGGAAACGGCGCTTCCGAAGCAGGTTGGACAGCCTATTGCCGACAGGCGCTCGCATCCAAGTTGATGTTTTCAGAGCCGATTCAAATTGAGTCTCAGGGCGAACAACAAATTATGGCGCTGATCGGGCCTACCGGCGTTGGTAAGACTACCACCATCGCAAAATTAGCCGCCAATTATAATTTATTTGAAGGCAAAAAGGTCGGCTTGATTACCATTGATACTTACCGAATTGCTGCGGTTGAACATTTAAAAACCTATGGCGATATTATTAATCTTCCGGTGGAAGTGGTTTATACCCCTTCGGATCTTAATCAATCCTTTCTTAATTTACACGATTGCGATCTGATTTTAATTGATACCGCCGGACGCAGTCCCCACAATCAGGCGATGATGGATGAACTGAAGAAATTTTTGTCTCATTCGAAAATCGGTTTAATTTTGCTAGCAATTAGCGCTACCACAAAATATCAGGATATGGTAAGCATTGCCGAGAATTTTTCCCAAATTGCTTATACTCATATGGTCTTTACGAAGCTTGATGAGACTACCTGCTATGGCCCCATCGTCAGCTTGGCGTGGAAGATTCGAAGGCCCATCTCTTATTTGACTACCGGACAGAATGTACCGGATGATATTGAAATTGCCAAACCCGACAAACTTATATCATATTTAATGCAGTAACTGCAAACGCATGGTTTAAAGAAACAACTCAAGAGGTAAATATGGCGGATCAGGCTGAACGATTACGAGAAATCGTCCGGGGAAATAAATATCCAAATAATCAGACACGTGTTATTGCTGTTACCAGCGGTAAAGGCGGAGTCGGCAAAACCAACTGTTCGGTTAATTTGGGAATTGCCTTAGCTAAACTTGGGGCTAGGCCACTTTTAGTCGATGCTGATTTGGGTCTGGCAAATGTAGATGTGATTTTAGGCATGATGCCCCAATATAATCTGGGACACGTTATCTTGGGTGAAAAAAGAATTTCAGATGTGATTGTTAACGGACCGGCGGGCCTACGAATTATCGCCAGCGGTTCCGGGGTTTATAAATTGGCAAATTTAAATGAAAAAACTTTGGAACAGTGCTTACAGGATCTAAATGAAATTGAGAAATATACCGATATAATGATAATAGATACCGGAGCCGGTTTATCAAAAAGTGTATTACAGTTTGTGTTGGCTGCCGGAGAAGTAATCGTAGTTACAACCCCGGAACCAACGGCGATTACTGATGCTTATGGAGTGATTAAGGTGATAGCCAGCAGTGATCTAAACCTTCCGATATGGTTAGTGGTAAACATGGTTCGCAATGAAGCGGAGGGCGCTCAAGCCATCGAGCGATTGACAACCGTATCCAAACGATTTCTTGGAGTTGAACTTGCGACCCTGGGCTATATTCCGTATGATCCGATTGTTTCTAAAGCAGTTAAGGAACAGCAACCGTTTATGATTAGTCACCCCCGTTCAATGGCCGGCCAAGCCTTGAACCAGATGGCGAGAAATTTATTGAGCGACGGCATGGCGGGCACTCATCTCACCACCAGCTTTTTTGACCGACTTATAGAGAAATTTCGATAATGAGGTAAATGTAAATGAGTTTTCAAATTGGCGATTATGTGGAGATCGAAATTTCGGAAGGATATTATCGGGGCGAATATGCCAGTCGTATAGTCAGAGTAAAAGACCAAAGTTTGGTTATCGTAGCGCCTCGCTTGGCTGGAACCATTGTGCCACTTAAAGCGGACACAATGCTGACAATTCATATTTGCAAAGAAGATGCCAGATATGTCTTTAACGGTAAGACCTTAGTTATCGATGAGCAAGAATTCGGCCACCTAACGATTGCTGTTCCGGAGAACGTGGATCGTAGGCAACGACGTTCCGATGTTCGACTGGCGATTCGAATTCCAGTGGAATTACTCTATTTTTATCGTGATAATGTTCCGGTGGCATCGTATACGATTAGTTCCATTGATATTAGTGCGGGCGGCATTCGTATTGAAACGTCGGAACAATTTCCTTTGCACACCAAAATAATGTTGGCAATTATGCTTCCGGATAATGATGAAGTTATGGCTTACGCCGATGTAGTAAGGGACGGACGTTTGGCACATCCCGAACCGGGTTCCAATAATAACTGGTGGACTAGTTTGAAATTTATCAATATGTCCGATAACAAAAAGAAGAAGATTCTGAAATTTATTTATAAGCAGCAGGAATTGCGGGTAAAAGGTCTAATTTAACCCTTGGGAGGTAGGATTTATGGAAGTTTCTCAATATTTAAGTGTTTTTATTGATGAGAGCCAAGAACATCTCCTAACTCTAAATCAATCTCTGCTAGAATTGGAGCATGATCCGGAAAATTCTGCAGTTTTGGATAAGATTTTTCGCGCTGCTCATACGTTAAAGGGAGCCGCTGCTACAATGGGCTTCAATAAAATGAGTAATCTAACTCATGCGATGGAGGATGTTTTAAGCAAACTCCGCGCTAAAGACTTGGAGTTAAGTTCGGAAATTATCAATGCCCTCTTTGAATCGGTTGATTTGCTCGAAATATTGGCTACCAAAATCGGGGAAGGAATTGAGGAAGATATTGAAATTACCGGCGCTGTTCAGGGCTTACGCCGTTTCGTAGCCGGTGATATTGTGCAACAACCTCAAAGTGAGCGTCGCCAAAACTTACAATTACGTTTTACCGATTCTGAAAGAGAACAGATTAATGGCGCAATCGCTAGTGGCTCCAAATTTTATCACATCCATGTTTCTCTGGTTGAGAATTGCTTATTAAAAGGCGCCCGCGTTTTTATGGTTTTACGTGAGATTGAAAGATTAGGGACGATTATTCGCAGTATCCCAACAGTTAAGGACCTGGAAGATGAGAGTTTTGAACTTCAATTTATTGTGGGAGTCATTTCTACCAATTGGGTTGATGATTTTGTGAAGGCTATTACCAATATTATGGATGTCGATAAGGTAGTGGTCGAAGAACCCAAGATCGAACAAATGTTAATCGAGAAGCGGGTGTTGGAAACTCCTGAACATGAGAAAGCCAAAATTAGCCCGCAGCAAACTGTACGGGTGGAGATAAAAAAACTTGATGATTTAATGAATCTAGTTGCGGAATTGGTTATCGGCCGTTCTAGGTTGGAGGCATTGGGAACAACGATTGGTTCAAGAGATTTGAATGAAGTTGTGGAGCAATTTGGCCGCCTGACCTTGGATTTGAGAGACAGTGTAATGAGAGCTCGTATGGTGCCGGTTGATACGGTGTTTTCTCGCTTTCCGCGTTTGGTCCGGGACCTTTCCAGAGAATTGGGTAAGGAAATTGAACTGGAAATCCACGGCGCCGAAACTGAACTTGATCGTACCGTAATCGATGAGATCGGTGATCCCTTAGTACATATTATTCGAAATGCCGTAGACCATGGTATTGAGACGGCGGAAGAAAGAGAACGTAATAATAAACCCGCTAAAGGTAAAGTGGTGCTGGATGCATATCAAGAAGGAAGCAGCGTAATTATCACTATCCGTGACGACGGTAAGGGATTTAATATTCAAAAAGTTAAAGAAAAGGCTTTGAAGGCAGGTTTATTGTCGGTTGAAGCCTTAAATGAGATGCGGGATCAAGATGTTCTGGAGATCACTTTCTTACCGGGATTTTCAACCTCGGATACGGTCACCAATATATCCGGCCGGGGTGTCGGGATGGACGTTGTAAAATCAAAGATTGACTCCTTGGGCGGTTTTGTTCAAATTGACTCGGTTTATGGTGAAGGTTCACTGATTACGATCCGCTTGCCGTTGACTTTAGCGATTATTCAAACATTGATGATCCAGCTTGGCAAGGAAGTTTATGCAATTCCTTCGAGCTATGTGGAACAGATTGTTAGTTTGAAACCAAGCGAGATCAAACGGATCAATAAACAAGAGGTCATAATGCTTCGGGGTGAAGTAGTCCCTCTACTTAGACTGCAGGACGTGTTGGGAACTCCGGATGCGATTAATTATCAACTGGATGATTTGGATGTAGTGATCATCAGAACCGGTGATCGTTTAATCGGCTGTATTGTTGATTCATTATTACGCCAGCAAGATGTGGTTATCAAATCACTCGGCGGTTATCTTGGCTCAATCAAAGGAATAGCCGGAGCTACTATTCTTGGTGACGGTAGAGTGGCGCTGATTTTGGACATGAGGGCAGTCGCCTAGGCAACTGATTAACCAATTAAAAAAGCAATTGCGTCAGCAATTGATTACGGTATCTCAAGGGGGGAAACAAATGAAAGGCAAAGCCGAAGTGCATGAGGAGACTAAGCAATTAGTAATTTTTAAGCTGGGTGATGAAGAGTTTGGCGTTGATATTTTACAAGTTCGCGAAATTGAGCGACTCGGTCAGGGAATAACCAGAGTGCCGAAATCCCCCATATTTGTTGAAGGAGTTATTAATCTTCGGGGTGAGATCGTGCCGATAGTCGATTTAAGAAAACGCTTTGGCTTAACAGTCCTGGCAATCGGGCATGACTCCAGAGTGGTTATTGTTGAAGTGAGCAATAATCAAATTGGAATGATGGTTGATCGGGTGGTTGAAGTGTTGAGAATCCCAGTTTCCGCCATCGAAATGGCCCCTTCGATCACTAAGGGGGTTGAGGCCTATTTTCTGAGCGGTGTGGCAAAAATCGGGGAACGCTTAATTATCCTTTTAGATTTAGAACGAGCGCTATCAGCTGAAGAAATGAAGCAGTTAAATGAAGTGCAGTCTGAAGCTGAAGCGGAGGGTAATTAGATGTTTATCATGAAAGATCTTGGCCAGTCTCATTTCGATGTGCTGAAAGAGATTGGAAATATTGGTGCCGGCAATGCAGCTACTGCACTTTCCCAACTGATATCTCAGAAAATTGAGATGACGGTACCGAATGTTTCAATTATGCCGTTCGGGTCGGTAAGCGATATCCTAGGCGGGGCTGAACGGGAAGTCGCCGGAGTTTACTTGAGAGTCTTTGGCGATGCACCCAGTAAGATAGTTTTTTTATTTTCGGTTCAGGAAGCATACAGTTTAGTCGATATGATCCTTCATTGTCCGGCAGGCACTACTCAGGAATTTGGCGATTTTGAACAGTCGGCGCTCAAAGAAATCGGTAATATTATGACCGGTGCTTACTTACACGCTTTAACCAAGCTGACCGGTTTGCATCAATTGTCGTCGGTACCTTCTTTTGCTTGTGACATGGTTGGGGCGATCATGAATACAGCATTAACTGACTTGGGGATGATTGGAGATTACGCACTGCTCATCGAAACCCAGTTCAGTTTGGTCGAACGCGAAATAAACGGTCATTTTTTCTTGGTACCTGATCCGGGATCGTTAGAGATCATCTTGGGTGCGCTTGGGGTTGGATCCTCATGCCAGAAATAGTTCGGGTAGGAATGGCTGAATTAAAAACTGCGAAAGCACCTGATAAAATTGTTACTTTGGGGTTGGGTTCTTGTATAGGAGTTTGTGCTTANGATGCAATATCGAAGATAGGTGGAATGGTTCATNTTATGTTGCCGGATAGTTCTTTGGCGATAGAATCCACCAATCCGGCTAAGTTTGCAGATACTGGTGTTCCGTTGTTGTTGCAAGAGTTAAAACAACAGGGAGTTATTACCATTGAAAATATAATCATCAAGATTGTCGGGGGCGCCGAAATGTTTGCCGCCAGTAGCAAGGATACTCATTTGGGGGTGGGGGCGCGTAATATTTTAGCTGTAGAAGAAACCTGTCAAGAACTAAATTTGACCATATCAGCTAAAAGTGTTGGCGGTAATGCCGGGAAGAGTATAACTTTGAATCTGGAAACCGGAATTGTTGAAGTTAAATCCATGAATACGATTTTTGTTTTATGATGATGTTCAACAGGGATGGAAAGTCAGACCAACCGGAGGGAGCGCATTTTTTACGCAGTGAGGAGGGTTGAAATGTCGGTCGATAAAACGGCTCAAGGCGAGGAGATACTATGGCAGAATTATTTAACATCCAAATCTCCCGCAACTAGAGAAGCAATTATCTTGAGATATGCTCCGCTTGTAAAATATGTTGCCGGTCGTGTCGCGATTGGTTTGCCATCCAATGTCGAGTTTGACGACTTGGTAAGCTTTGGTATCTTCGGATTAATGGATGCCATTGAGAAATTTGATCCGCTACGGGGTATTAAGTTTGAAACTTATGCAATAGCAAGAATAAGAGGAGCCATTCTAGACGGCCTTCGCAGTAGTGATTGGGTCCCTCGCTCGGTAAGACAGAAATCTCGTGAGTTAGAAAGAATATGCGCCGACTTGGAAAATCGCTTGGGACGTTCTGCTACGGATCAAGAGATTAGTGAAGCGATGGGCATTAGTATTCATGAATTTTATCAATTACTATCGGAAGTTAGTTGTACTACGTTAAGTTCCCTCGATGAACTGTGGTTGGTTCATTCAAATGATGACGATACTGTTCGGGTCCTGGATTTGATTCGCAATAATGATAGTGAAGATCCTTTGCATCAGGTAGAGATGGAAGAGATCAAAACTACTTTGGCTACAGCTATCGATTGTTTACCGGAGCGTGAACGGATGGTCATTGCTTTGTATTATTATGAAGGACTGACCTTAAAAGAAATTGGTGAAATTATGGAGATATCTGAATCAAGGGTTTCTCAAATACATACAAAGGCAATATTCAGACTTCGTGGTCGCCTAAATCGCTGGCGAAAATCGATAGAGGAGGTATAAGTTAATGCCTGACCAAAATGGACGTTGTCGTATCCAGGTATCTGCCAATAATATGGAAGCATACCTACTTATTGATCCGCCGCTGGGTGAGGGAACCTGGCCTATCAAAGAAGATGCATTAATGGCTATACGGGCTGAAGGCATTGGCTTTGGCCTAGATGAGAGCGCTATTGATAAGGCACTTATTCTGCGTAGCGCCAAAGGAACGCTGATCGCTAGTGGAAAAGCACCTATCAACGGCAAAGAAGCCGTGATCAATTTCTTTTTTGAAACCGGTGTCTTCCGTAAAGCCTGTCTTGAGGATGAATATGGTAAGGTTGATTTTCGACAGGTGCAAACGATTCAAAATGTTACTTCAGGGCAGGTTATTGCCGAGAAAATCTTAGCCACACCGGGTGAACCGGGTATGGATGTCCGTGGTCGTGAAATACCTGCGGTTCCGGGTAAAGATAAATTGGTTAAGGTAGGCAAGAATATTGAATGGAATGCGGATGGCACCAAAATTATTGCAACCAACGGCGGGGAACCGACCATGCTTGGCGGTAAGGTAACTGTTTTACCAATTCATGAATTAAAAGGCGATGTGAACTTTGATACAGGAAATATTAATTTCTCCGGAAATTTGGTAATTAAAGGTAATGTCGAAAGTGGCTTTAAAGTTGAAGCGGAAGGCGATATTACGATATATGGTAACGTTGATACGGCCGAAATCAGAGCCGGCGGCAATTTATTGATCCAAGGCGGAGTTTCCGGTATGGATAAAACCGAGATTTATTGCGGCGGAGATTTTTCAGCCAAGTACATCGAACATGTTTCGGTAAACTGTGAAGGCAATATCACCATTAAAGAGTCAATCATGCATTGTCAAGTAAGCGCCGACGCCAAGATTATTGTTGAAGGCGGTAAAGGGTTAATCGTTGGAGGGTTGATCCGTTCCGGTGAAGAAATATCTGCGAAAACCATCGGGTCTAGGCTGGGAACAGTTACCGAACTGGATGTAGGTGTAAAACCAAAGACTAAACAAGAAATGCAAGAACTCGAGGCTCAAATTAAACAGAATAGCGAAAGCCTGGAAAAGGCTGAAAAGGCTATTACCATCCTGAGTAAAATGCCGAACCTTCCGGATGACAAAAAAGAAATGCTGCAAAATTTGATCAAGACCTCTTATGCCCTAAAAGCTCAGATTGCCGAAATCGAGGCTAGACTTCAAGAGATTATGGGCGATATTCAAAATCCGAACCAGGATAAAGGCCGTATTAAAATCAAGGAAACCATTTATCCCGGAGTACGGGTTACGATGGGTAAAACAACTATAATGATTCAAGATGAAGTTAAATATGCTACGCTAGTATACAACGAAGGAGAAATTCAGATTCAACCCTATCGGTAGCAGAAGTTTGAAGGGGTGGGGAATTTGCTTAAACCGCTGGATCTCCAGACCATCATGCCTCGTACGATTGATATCCAACGTATTCAGCAAACACATAACAGTCGTCCGATTGTTACTCAACAAGAAACATTGCGAGATGCAATTAAACAATCGCAGGTACATCAAGAACAAGTGCAGCATAATGATGCTTCTTCTAAGGACAAAAGTATTCACGATGATGAAGACACTCAGAATCGTGAACGGCGCTACCGACGTTACGGCCAGCGTAAAAAGAATGATTTTAAAGATGAACAATCCGACCAAGTCATTGATTCGGAACGCGGGCAACACATTGATATTAAAATGTGAGTAAGATGGGGTATTGGGGGCTAATATAGTGCCAGTTGGGGAAATTTTTTTCATCATCGCACTCAATTGCATTATCATATTTATTCTTTATACTTATCAACAAAAGTCACTCGAAAAGCGAATTAAACATTTAAAAAAAGAAATTCAAGATTTGGAAGACCTGGTAGAAGCGATTATCGAAGAGTTTGAGGAAGTAGCTGAGCTTACCGAATCCCGTGTAAAGGAAGCTCAAAATGGGATTGCAGTGGAACCCGGTTTGCAAGAGCCATTGACAACAGGTACCGATGTTTATCCGCAATTCGACGGAGGGGTAAATGAGGAGCCTACTGCCGAGTTTATCGAGATACCAAATTGCAATCCCATCAATCCCATCTTGACTGACGATTCGGTTAATGAAAGAAAAACCGAAAATAATAACGGCGAGTCTGCTCCAAACAATAATATTTTTCGTGCGGTAAATGATCCTAAACATCAGCAGATTATCGAATTATGGGAACAAGGAATCAGTATTGAAGAAATTGCCAGACAATTAGGGACTGGCAGAGGAGAAATTCAGCTTATTTTGGAAATCTATCGAAGGAGTTAAGCTGGGCTGTCGCAAAAATAAATTTATCGATCAAGAAATACCATATATGTAACAGCCCTATTTATTCGTATGGAACCCATTTATCACGCAAAAGATGATTCTGACCTCAAAAAAAGTCCACACTTTGAAGGACTTTTTATGTTACTATTTATTATTTTAGTCGGAATTATATTTATTAACTCCGGCCTATTTGCAATCAAAGAATTTGTTGTCCGCGGCAATCAAGAAATTCCCAGCGAAGACATTTTGTTAACCGCTCGACTGGATCGCTATAAGAATTTCTTTCAAGTTGATGTGGACCAAATCCGTCGCGAAATCCTTCACAATCCGAAAGTGGCCTCGGCTGAAGTTACCCGGGTTTTTCCCCATAAAATTATGATCACGATTAAAGAACGTCAACCAGTCTGCCTGTTATTATATTTGGACAATTGGTTGGTGGTTGGGGATGACTCCGTTGTAATGGCCATCAAGGACGAAAGTGATCCCATCAATCTGCCGATTGTCACAGGTGTGAAATATAATAGAGCCAAAGTCGGTGTTAAAATTTTAGACTCACGGTTTAAGACCGCATTGGAAATTTTAAAGTGCGCTGCCGCTGATGAAAATTTGCGTCAAAATATTAGTGAGATTAATCTGTCCAATTTTCAAGTATATCTTGATTTACCGAATTCGCATCAAACTTTAAAAGTCGAAATGGGAAATGGTAATCAAATTGAGCAGAAAATCAATAATCTTCGCGCCATCTTATCACAAACCTCCGTGGCTGATCTGGCAAAAGTCGATCTCCGGGTCCCCGACCTACCCACAGTCATTCGAATCAAGAAGACCAATCTAAAATAGTTGGAATTTATTTTTTGGCTATGTTCTTAAGAATGGTTGATTGAGATATTTATTTGATAAATAGAAATGCAAAAAACAATTTCTCGCGCAGAGGCGCTGAGACGCAGAGAAAATCTGAATTTCTATTTATTTATGCCTTTCGGCCTTAGCCCCTTTGCATGAGTCCATGATTTTAAAATATCTCAAACCATTCCTCGTTTATTTGCCTAGACTCTGGGCCACTGCGCCTCTGCGCGAGAATAAAAATGGGTCTATAGGATCAACCCTTATTGAAAATAGCGCTTGTTTTTTTATAAAAAGTGGTGACTGCTAGGAAAATATTTTTTGCATCCGGCAGGGTAAATCCATTCGGTTGCAGAACTATAAACAATTAGTATTAAATTCCAGTTGATGGATTAGGGATAAACACAGGGGGAACTTTTTAATGCTTGAGTTTGGTGTGGCTAATGAACAATTTGCCTCAATTAAAGTTATTGGGGTTGGCGGCGGTGGCTCTAATGCAGTCAACCGGATGATTGAGGCTAAGATTCAAGGAGTTGAATTTATTGCCATTAATACCGATGGCCAAGCACTAAATCGTTCGAATGCAGATATTCGTTTACGAATCGGTGATAAATTAACAAAAGGGTTAGGCGCCGGTGCTAATCCGAGTATTGGTGAACAAGCCGCTTTGGAAAGCAAGGATGAATTGACTGGGGTATTGCAGGGCGCGGATATGGTATTTATTACTGCCGGAATGGGTGGTGGAACGGGCACCGGGGCGGCTCCGATCATCGCGCAAATGGCTAAAGATTTAGGCGCACTCACGGTTGGAGTGGTTACCAAACCTTTTTTGTTTGAAGGACGGGTTCGTTTGGGGCAAGCGGATAAAGGGTTAGTCAGTCTTAAAGAAAGTGTCGATACACTGATTACGATTCCCAATGAACGACTGTTACAGATTGTTGATAAAAATACTTCGATTATCGATGCATTTCGGATGGCGGATGATGTATTGCGTCAGGGAGTGCAAGGCATATCCGATTTAATTACTATAACCGGTTTAATTAATGTAGATTTTGCCGATGTGAAAACGATTATGAGCCAAGCCGGTTCAGCACTTATGGGGATTGGAGTGGCAAGCGGCGAGAACCGGGCAGTGGAAGCTGCTAAAGCTGCGGTGCAAAGTCCATTATTGGAAACCGCGATTGAGGGGTCCAAGGGAGTTTTATTGAATATCACCGGCAGCAGTAATCTAGGATTACATGAAGTGAATGAGGCTGCGGCAGTTGTCACTGAAGCCGCTGACCAGGATGCTAATATCATCTTTGGCGCGGTTATTGATGAATCTTTGGGTGAGGAAATACGGGTGACTGTTATTGCCACCGGATTTGAACAACGTCGTTCAAAACGCATGGGATTGGATGAATTGGACCTAAGGCCTTTTATGAGTGATGATTTGGAGATACCGGCGTTTTTGAGGAAGAAGTGAATACATGTTGAAATAAAGAATTTAGCAGTCAGGAGTCAGAAGTAAACCTAAGACAGAGAAATTTCAAGCCTTTTTTCTCTTTGCTAAGTCTATTGATTCTTTAATTGTCAAGCTTGGTAGGGTTTATTCTGAATACTGAATTCTGTCTCCTATATTCTATACTTATAATGAATGAAAGCGTTCGAAGAGAAATCTTCGAGCGCTTTTCCGCTTTTTATAGGGGTTTCGGTAAAAAGTGAAAAAAAAAAGGAGAATCCGGTTCTTTTTGGCGCAGGGTAAGAGAGGAATTGATAGCCTAGAAGTGTAGTATATTTTGGGGGATGATGAGCAATCTTGCATACAGTCCAAGTATATCTGGATTTGCCCTTAATAGGGGGCTTATTCGGATGGATTCAGGACACTACCTTATTATGGATGGTGTCTAAGATCGGCAATGTTAAAGTTCATTTTAAGAGGCTTGCTATCGGAGGCTTGATTGGTGGTATCTTTCAATTCTTTCTTTTAACCAATCAAATTTCCGACGGTTTATTAAATCCTTGGATTTTATCGCCATTGGTTTTTCTAATCGTAGTGCCTTCGATAATGTTATTTTGTACTTTTTCCCCAATTAACTTCCGGCGTTTGCTCCGGGTAGGCGGTTATTTTTATTTAGTTGCGTTATTATTATCCGGGATTCATTGGGGATTTGACAGCGTAAATCAGCGCTTTTTGAATATCCAAGTAACTTTTTGGTGGCGATTTATCATCCATTTGAGTTTTATATTTGTCATTGGGGAACTGGGATGGGGGATTGTTCACCGAAGTCTGATGGAACATGTTTGTTTTTATTCGATTCAGATAGAATGGGATGATCGCCGGCTTCAATTAAATGCTTTACTTGATACGGGCAACCGGCTGCATGACCCCTTGACCAAAATACCGGTAATTATTATTGAATTAAATCAGATTAAAAATCTTTTACCAAAGGAGGTTGTATGTCTGACCGAGAGTTTTAACGCGGGGGATGCCCGATATGATTTTGAATTACCCCCTCACTGGACCGAACGAGTACGGATCTTGCCTTTTAATTCACTCGGTCGCGAACATGGAGTCTTATTTGGGTTTCGACCCGACCAAATCAGAGTCGGCTCGAAAAAAAACGAAACCATCATCAAAGACGTAGTGGTGGCCCTTTATAACCGGCCATTATCAGCCGAAGGAGCATTTCATGCATTGATACCTCCGACGGTGTTGAAAAATTAGCTATTAGTTACTAGGTCCTGGTTATTAATTTCTTTTGGGGACTAAAGGCGCCTAACCCGCACGTCCAATAGGACGCGATGCCCTTCCCCCGGGAAACGGTGATATTGGGTTTTGTCAGGTGGAAGGGTAACCATAATCTTTGGCGTCTAAATACATTTTGTGATGGAACGATAGTTTTAAAAAGCCTGCAAAGGCCAGGGTTACCCCTCCACGTGATCCGCATTCGAAATTGCATCAAAGGGGAAGGGCGAGGGGCAATGTCATAAGGTTAGGCTTCCAAAAAACGGAAAATGATTTGTGCGCGCGAATCATCGCCCAGAGCTGAGGTTAAACTGCAGGCTGAGTCAAAACCTCTAGGCTGTGTGTTTTAGAAACCAATCTTAACCCCATAAATGGGCTGGGAAATCCCTTGCATTATTTGAAATCAATTTGAAATCAGGCTGGCATTTTTAATTTAGACGAATGAATCCGTACTAGTTGCCGGTGAAAAAGCGAAATCCTAACCGAGCCCCTTGTGGGGTTGAGACGGTTTGTAGGCAACAGCCCAGGGGATATGAGAGAGCAGAAATTTTTCCGCTCCTGCCCTGGGTGATGAATGACTGTCAATATATGGTTCTTTAACCTGATGACATTGGGGCGAGGGTTAGGTCAATAGGCATCTTGACCCTTTAGCCAATATCGAATACCCAAAACCGAAATACAAATTTCTAATGACAAAAAAGGAGCGAGTGAGGATGTTAATTTACTGGAAGAGGTGGCGCTTGAAATTACGACTATTTCTGACCAATTTGCTGCTGAGAATGGGTTTAAGTCCGCGCTTGATCGGCTATGTTGGAAGTAGCGAAGCCTTACCTCCGCCTTTATCCAATGAAGAGGAATTATTCTTACTCGATAAATTGAGTGCCGGTGATCGGGCAGTAAAAGCAGTACTCATCGAGCGCAATTTACGGTTGGTAGTTTATATCGCCCGTAAGTTCGAAAATACGGGTGTCGGAATCGAGGATCTGGTTTCCATTGGGACCATCGGATTGATTAAAGCGGTTAATACTTTTGATCCAGGTAAAAAAATTAAATTGGCGACCTATGCTTCTCGTTGCATTGAAAATGAAATTTTAATGTATTTACGGCGTAACAGCAAGACCAGGGCGGAAGTCTCTTTTGATGAACCGCTAAATATCGATTGGGACGGCAATGAATTACTGCTTTCTGATGTATTAGGAACCGAAAACGACTCCACTTATAAATTTGTGGAAGAAGAAATCGAAAAGAACTTATTGAATTCCGCCATGGGTTATCTTTCAAACCGGGAGAAAGTGATTGTCGAATTACGATTTGGCTTAAAAGACGGGACCGAAAGAACGCAGAAGGAAGTGGCTGATTTTCTAGGAATCTCTCAGTCCTATATCTCGCGGCTTGAGAAGCGGATTATCCGAAAATTGAAAAAGGAGATCAAAAGGCTGGACTGATTAGATATAAGTTATTAGTAATTAGGCATTAGTATTAAGTTGCTATATAAATTGAAATAAATACGTTAACCACGAAACACACGAAAAGGCACGAAAAAATATTTGTGTTCTTTCGTGTATTCGTGATTTTCGTGGTTGATTTTGATGGTTTATAATTTACAATACTTTTTTCAATCTATATCGTTATTAGTTGTTGGCCAATCCTTAAATTGAATTAAAGTCCTTAGGCCAACCATCCCCTAACCCCTTCCTCAAGGAAGGGGAATTAGTATGGATTCGCGGGGACACCCCGCGCCCCGGCAGCATTCGGCATGCTGCACTTGCGAAGCGTAAACCTAAAAAGTACTAGTAACTAATAACTAGTAAACCAATACGTGATATAATATTGACAAGAGGTGATGAAGAGTGACCAAAACAGTTGCGTTGGTAATTGCCGAGAAAGTATTTAGAGATGAAGAGTACCAAGTGCCGAAGCAAATTTTGGAACAGGCCGGCATGCAAGTGCTTACAGTATCGACTACCCTAGAAAAAGCAGAGGGTAAACTGGGGTTGATAGTTAAACCGGATATTTTATTATCCGATGTAATGGATCGAAACCTGGATGCCTTGATTTTCATCGGCGGGGGCGGAAGTTCCCAATATTTCGAAAACTCTACCGCCCACGAACTGGCTTGGCATTTTTATAATAAGGGAAAAGTCGTGGGCGCCATTTGCATTGCACCGGTTATTCTTGCCAATGCCGGTCTTTTAAAAGGGAAAAAAGCCACCGTTTTTCCGGATGGTAAAGAAAGGCTAGAGTCAAATCAGGCAGTTTACACTGGAAATCAGGTCGAGATCGATGGCCGGATTATTACCGGGTGTGGCCCTGAAGCTGCCGAGCAGTTTGGAAGGAAATTGGTAGCATTATTAGAGAAGTAGTCCCCCACCCCCGGCTAGCAGGCCAGCCAAAGGCACCTGAAAGAATGAGAATTGCATGATGTCAAGTGCACCTAACCTTTGCCCTTCCCCCGTGAAGTGTTGATATCGGGCTTTTTCAGGTGGGAGGGTAACCTTGGGCTTTGACATTTATATGTATCGTGGGATCGGAAGATGGGTTTAAAAAGCCAGCAAAGCCGGGGGTTGCCCTTCCACTTGAACCGGCATTCCGAATTGCATCCCAGGGGAAGGGCAAGGGTTAGGTTGAATAGACCTCTACAAATTCATGTATATCGATCCGACTAAATATACCGGATTAAGATTGAATCGATCACGGGGGCTGTTTCATGGTAATACCTGAAACCGCTCCTTTTTTGGTTCTGTTAATAATATGATTATTCTATCGCCACCTTTCATGTCGCAATATTACCAAAATGATTTCAAAAAGTGGGTAATGAATAATTTAGAAAGTAAAGAAAATATTATTATTTTGTAAAACAATTTTCTTACGGACGAAAATATCAACCGTTAGTCATGGATAACGCATACCAGCACTTAGATAAGCCGGTAGGAGATGAATTTTGCGAAAATTAATCTAAGTTTGCAGGATTCAATCGGAAAATCGCGAAAATTAAAAGAGATACTAGGGACAAGATTCACCTATCGAAGGTATTTCATGGAGGTTCAGGAATGAAAGCAATGATATTGGCTGCCGGAGTCGGTTCGCGGTTGGAACCGCTTACTTGTAACATTCCCAAACCGATGGTTCCGGTTGTGAACCGTCCGGCTATGGAACATATTATTAATTTATTGGTTAAAAATAATATCCATCAAGTGGCTGCCAACCTTTGGTATTTGCCGGAGAAAATTCAGTCCTATTTTGGTGATGGCAGTAAATTTGGTGTGGAACTTCAATACTCGGTGGAAAATGACCTGATGGGTACGGCCGGCGGTGTAAAAAAGCTGGAATCTTTTCTGAATGAGACCTTTGTGATTGTCTCCGGCGATGCCCTCACCGACATGGATTTGGGAACTTTAATCGCCAGGCATCGTCAAACCGGGGCTCTGGCTACTATTGCTTTAAAAGAAGTGAGCGATCCGCGTCAATTTGGAGTGGTCGTCGTTGCCGAAGACGGCCGAATCAAGGCCTTTCAGGAAAAGCCCGAACCGAATGAGGCGCTAAGCAACTTGGCGAATACCGGTGTCTATGTGTTTGAACCGGAGATTTTTAAATATATTCCGGCGGACACGATATTTGACTTCGGCAAACAGCTTTTTCCAAAGCTGGTTGAGATGGATGCCCCCTTATATGGCTATAAAATGAAAGGTTATTGGTGCGATATCGGCACCTTGAATCAATACCGCCTGACCAATTACGATGTTTTAAAAGGTCTGGTTAAAATCGACATCCCGGGAATATGGCATCCTAATGCCGTTTATGTTGGGGAAAGAACCATCGTAGCGCCGACTGCCAGTTTTGGTCCCAAGGTTGTGGTTGGCCGCAACTGCCATATTGGTTATGGGGTCCAAATTTACGGTGAGACGGTTATCGGTGATAATTGCGTGATCGAGGAAGGGGCTTCGATCTTTGGCAGTATTATATGGCATAATACCCAAATTGGGCGTGATGCCAGACTGGTCGAATGCGTGGTCGGCAGTGAATGTTACCTGAAAGACGGTTCCGTGATCGGAGCCGGGGTAATCCTAAGCGATGATTGCGTGGTTGAATCCGGCCGTATAATCGAAGCCAACTCGAAATTTTGGCCGGGCAGGGTTGTAGGGAATTAGTTATTACAAAAGAAGGTACTATATTGAGGAAATTTCATCGCAATCATATTTTACAAGCGCTCTTTGATATAATTATCATTAATATGGCTTGGTTTGCAAGTCTCGTATTGCGGTTTGACGGGCGCATTCCGAAAGCCTATTTGCACCACTTCTGGCAGATTGCTTTTGCGGTTACTGCAATTCGGATTGGAGTTTTTTTATTTTTTCGGCTTTATCAAAGTTTGTGGAGCTACAGCAGTATTCCGGAGTTTTTTTTAGTAGGGAAGGCTGTCACCACTTCAACGGTAATTATCTGGGCTTTTGCCCTGAGTGCGCAAAGCTTGGGCTTGCTGCCTTTCCCCACTCCCAAGGCCATCGGGATCATTGATTGGTTATTGAACATTTTGGCTTTAGGCGGTTGGCGGTTTGCGGTCCGTTTTCGTCGGGAATGGGTGATCTCCCGTTTAAATGCTAAAAGCGCGCTAAGAAAGCGTTTATTGATTATCGGCGCCGGAGAGGCCGGCTCGATCATTATCCGCGAGATTTTTAAGGAACTTTCCGCCAATTACTTAACCATTGGTTTTGTTGATGATGACCCCTGTAAGCAAGGCCATTCCCTTCACGGTATCCCCATTTTAGGAACCCGCAAAGATATTCCGCGATTGATCCAGCAATATGATGTCGAAGAAGTGGTCATCGCGCTGCCTTCAGCCTCCAGACAAGATATCCGGGAGATACTGGAGATATGTCAGCAGGCAACCGCTCATATCCTGATGATCCCTCCGGTTACTGAAATCATCGAGGGCACTGTTTCGATGAAACGGCTGCGCGATGTGCAGATCGAGGACTTACTCGGGCGCGACCCGGTAAGAGTGGACTTGGCGGAGATCGCCCATTACCTTGAGAAGGAAAGAGTTTTAATCACCGGCGCCGGGGGAAGCATCGGTTCCGAGATCTGCCGCCAGGTCGCGAGGTTTAACCCGGAGGTTTTGCTACTCTTGGGACGCGGGGAAAATTCCATTTTTGAGATCGAGCAAGAACTGGCTGTTAGTTTTCCGGAACTCGCTAAAATCTCAATTATTGCCGATGTCCGTGATCGTCCCAAATTAACTCAGATTTTTAAAACTTACCATCCCACGGTGGTTTTTCATGCGGCAGCCCATAAACACGTCCCGCTGATGGAAAAGGCTCCCGATGAGGCGGTAAAAAATAATATATTTGGCACTAAGAATTTAGCTGAACTTGCCGATGAATATCAATGTAAGCGTTTTGTGTTGATATCTACCGATAAAGCGGTTAACCCTTCCTCGGTCATGGGCGCCACCAAACGGGTGGCGGAGTTGATCGTCCAGGACCTGAGCACCCGCAGTCGGACGAAGTTTATGGCGGTTCGCTTCGGCAATGTCTTAGGCAGCCGCGGTAGCATTATCCCGCTATTTCGCAAACAGATCGCTCAGGGTGGCCCGATTACAGTTACCGCCCCGGAAATCACCCGTTTTTTCATGACCATTCCCGAGGCTGCCCAGCTGGTAATCCAGGCCGGGGCTTTGGGACACGGTGGAGAAATTTTTATTCTGGATATGGGCGAGCCTGTTAAGATTGTCAATCTGGCTCGGGAACTCATCAGGCTCTCCGGTTTTGTACCGGATAAGGATATCAAAATCGTTTTTACCGGGATTCGCCCGGGGGAAAAAATGTATGAAGAATTGATGACCAGTGATGAGGGCCTTCGGATAACCAAGCACGAGCGGATCTTTACTACCCAAGTACAGGGAATTGGCCATCAAGAGTTACAGGAACGCTTGGAAAAAATGAAAGCCCTTTTAGAGGACGATCCGGTGGTTATTTTAGCCCAATTACAACAATTGGCCGGGGAATATAAACCGTGGAGCGAAACGGTAAAGGAGATTGGGTAATTACCTAACCCTTGCCCTTCCCCTATGAAGCTGTTTATATAAGTTGATTCAAGTGGAAGGGTAACCCATATGCTTCGGAGCTTAAATGATTTTTAACAATGCAGATTCAGTGGGAGAGCAACCGATGCCTTCGAAGCCAAAATCTTTTAGCGATCAGCGGCAACATGTACATCGTACATGAGGGTACTCTTCCACTTGAAACCACAATCATAAACTACTTCCAAGGGGAAGAGCAAGAGTTAGGTCAAATAGGCAAACTTGATCTATTTCCCATTTTATGGAAGCGTAGCTTGATGACATTGACTCTGGCCCTTCACCTTGGAAGTGATGCTTTTAAAATTATTTAAGTGGAAGGGTAACCTATATGCTTTGAGGTCAAAATACTTGATAATGTATGCAGATTGTGCTAAATAGGATGTATTTGCATTGATTTCTAATATTAAAAAGAATAATATCTCGCGCAGAGGCGCAAAGGCACAGAGTTTTACGGAATTTACTTCCGCAGGGGAATAATTGACTTATTGGATCAACCATTACTGAAAATATAGCTAATATTTAAAACGAGGTGACTGGAGTGCGTCAGTTTTTAAAACCGGTTTTACATCGGGCTCTTTATATTGCTGATATTTGCGTTCTTGTTGTTTCGGCTATTTCTTCATGGTACGCTAAGGTACTACATGATCCCCATTTTATTACTTCCTATGTCGATTATTTGATTATTCTTCCGGGATTGATTTTTCTTTTCTTATTTATTAATCAACTGCTCGATCTATATGTTTCTAAACGGGGCCAAAATTATTTTGATGAAATGATTAAAATAATTGAGGCCAACGCAATAACTTATATTCTGCTACTTGGACTGTTTTTTGCCTTCAAGCTTTCTTTTGTTTCACGGGAACTTGTATTAAAATGCGCTATAATAAACACACTACTCATGATACTGGTGCGCTACATATTTCGTTTGGCATTACGTTTCATCCGGGTCCGTGGTTACAATCTGAAATATATGCTAATAATCGGAGCCGGGTCTTTAGGCCAGAAGTTCCTGGGAAAGATGGATCGTCACCGGGAATTTGGTTATGTGGTGAAGGGACTTTTAGATGATGATCAAACAAAGCACGATAAACGTTTTAAGAATGCGCGGGTTATCGGCGGTATCGATATTTTAGAGGAATATCTCCAGAGTACGCATATTGATGAAATTATCATTACATTGCCGTTGCATGCCTATCGGAAATTGCAATCAATAATTGAAACCTGTGAGAAATACGGGATTAGGACCTTGATTGTTCCTGATTATTATAAATATATTCCCGCTAAGCCCAAGATGATCGAGTTTGATGATATACCCCTGATTCATACCCGGGATATTCCACTGGATCTATTTATTAATAAACTTTGCAAGCGTTGTTTGGATATCGTGGGTTCGTTATCAATGATTCTATTATTTTCACCGGTAATGTTGTTTGTTGCGTTGATGGTAAAAATTTCATCGCCGGGGCCGCTCCTTTTTACGCAAAAACGGGTGGGGTTTAATCGTAAACTTTTTGATATGTATAAATTCCGTTCGATGCGGGTAGCCAGTGAAGAGGTGGCCTGTACTATTTGGACTACGAATAAGGATCCCCGCCGGACCAAGGTGGGCGAGTTTATCCGTTCCGTCAGCCTGGACGAGCTACCGCAGCTCTTTAATGTGCTTAGGGGTGAGATGAGTCTGATCGGGCCGCGGCCGGAACGGCCTCATTTTGTGGAGAAGTTTAAAGAAGAGATCCCTCAATATATGGTCAAACATCAGGTGAAACCGGGGATCACCGGTTGGGCCCAGGTCAATGGTTGGCGGGGGGATACTTCCATCGAGGAACGGATCAAATGTGATATTTATTACATTGAACATTGGAGTTTTGGATTAGATATTAAAATTCTGTTTATGACAGTATTTAAGGGATTTGTGAATAAGAATGCGTATTGAGGTAAAAAGATCTTTTAAAATAAATTGTTTTGAAACGGTTACTTAAGCGAATACAAGTAAAATTGGAATCAATCTATAAATAAGGTTACAATTTTTCTGTGAAGGGTGAACTCATGAAAGGAATTATCTTGGCAGGGGGTAAAGGAACTCGATTATATCCTCTTACCGAAATCACTAATAAGCATTTATTACCTGTTGGAAAAGAGCCGATGATTTGGCATCCTGTTAAGCACCTCGTAAGTTGTGGAATTCGTGAAATATTGGTTATTGCTTCCACTGACCATATGGGTGATATAGTGAATTCTCTTGGCTCGGGAGAGCGTTTTCACTGTGAATTTACTTATCGTGTTCAGGAGAAATCTGGGGGAATAGCTCATGCTTTGGCTTTGGGAGAACAATTTTTCCAGGGTGATAAAATTGTTTGTGTTGCTTGGAGACAATACTTTTGAGTATTCCATTCAGCAATATGTTAATAAATTTTAAGAACAGCAATAGGATCCCAGGTTTTATTGAAAGAAGTCGGCGATCCTGAACGATTTGGGATAGCGGCTTTGGATGAAAAACATGTTATATCCATTGAAGAAAAACCAGCCAATCCAAAAAGCAAATATGCGGTTGTTGGCTGTTATATGTATGATCATCAAGTTTTTGACTTAATTCGAAATATAAAACCATCGGCCCGTGGAGAGCTTGAAATCACCTCGGTAAATAATCTTTATATTCAAAAGGGCCGATTGGAATATAGTTTTGTTCAAGGACGCTGGACTGATGCTGGAACGTTTGAGGCTAATATGATTTTACTAGAAACGAAGGAGGATATTATCATGAGCACATGGTTGATAACGAGTGGAGTCGGTTTTATCGGCAGCAATTTTTGTGCATTATGTTTAAAAAAATACTTAACATAAATTAATAATTTCAGTTGTTCTTACTTATGCATTCCATTAATAATTTTAAATGCTTTGGAAGGTAAGTAATTATCAGTATATGGTGATGGAAAACAGATCAGAGTTTGGTTGCATGTTGAGGACCATTGTAAAGTATTACTTACAATATTAAATAGAGGCAAGATAGGAAGTACTTATACAATTGGGAATAATAACGAAAGAACTAATTTAGATATTATTAAAATCATTTATGATACCGTTGATGATTTTTTGCATCAGCCTAAAGGTAGTTCGTAATCTTTAGTTAGATTTATAAAGGATTGTCCGGGTCATGATCGACGTTATGCTGTTGATAGCAGTAAAATTCGAAGCGACCTCGGCTGGGAACCATTATATAATAATTTTGATATTTCGTTACCCAATATAGTAAAGTGGTATTTGGAATATAAAAGTTGGGCTGATTCAATTAGAACCGGAGAATACCTAAATTTTCATCAGCAACAGTACAAAAATAATTGAGTTATTCGCCGATTATTAACTGATATTAAAAGAATTATTAATAATAATTACAGTTTAGATTTAATGATATCAGTTTTTATATAAGTAATTATTGGAATATAAGCAAAAATTCCGCAGAATTATTGCTAAAGAACTGGACAAAAACACAGAAATCCGAAATTATTTCGATAATTGGGGCAATCGGTGTTACCTTTTTACAGCTGAAACGGGACTGGATTTTAATATATATAAAACGAATAAAATGAAAACCATTAAAAATCTGGAACTCAATTCGGCTGCATTACGAGACATGGGAGTGCAATATATATTTTCCGGGGTAAAAATATTAAATTATAAAGATAATAAACTAATTTATTTACGTCACTTTACCAGCGAAGATTCACCTTATAATATCTATTTATACAAATTGGAGACTAGGACAAAATGATTGAAGGAAATCGGATTATTGTTGTTATTCCAGCCCGGGGAGGTTCAAAGGGTATTCCCCGTAAAAATATCCGTTTTTTGGCCGGCAAACCCTTAATTGCTTATTCCATCGAGAATAGTTTAAAAAGTCGTTATGTAGATACAGTCTTAGTTTCTACCGATGATGATGAAATCGCCTATTTCGCGAATTTATCGGGGGCTAAGACTCTAAAACGACCGGAAAATCTGGCAAAAGATGATGTACCGCTTGATCCGGTTATTCATCATGCGGTTTTGCAATTAGAGGAAACGGAAAGAATTAAATATAGTACTGTAATCACGATTCAACCGACTTCACCGCTTCTTTCAACCAATACTATTGATAAAGCCATTGAACGTTTCTTGGATTGCGGTTGTGATACCTTATTATCGGTTGTTGATGATCGGCATTTGTCCTGGGCCCAAAAAGACGGGCAATATATCCCCAATTATCAGGAACGGAAAAACAGGCAATATCTGCCTCCCAACTATAAAGAAACCGGCGGAATCTTGATCACCAAACGTAGCTTTGTAACCGCGAAAAGTCGATTTGGGGCAAAAATCGACTTGATTGAGGTCCCCCAGGGTGAATCCATAGACATTGATAGTATAATGGATTGGTGGATTACTGAAAAAATTCTTAATCGCAGGAAAATATTAATCCGGGTTGACGGTTATAAGGAGATTGGTTTAGGTCATATTTACCGGACTTTGCTATTAGCCAACCGGCTTATTGATCACGAATTATTATTTGTCATTAAAAAAGAGCATCAACTCGGCGAAAATATTATTTGCAGCAATAATTATCCTCTGAGAACATTTTCAGTAGAAACTGAATTTGAAAAAATCCTGGATGATTTTCATCCGGATATTGTTATCAATGATATTTTGGACACTTCACTGAAGTATGTTCGAAATTTAAAAAAACGCAATTTGTTTGTGGTTAATTTTGAAGATATGGGCGAAGGTTCTAAAAAAGCTGATTTAGTCATTAATGCCTTATATAATGAAACATTTCCGATGCCCAATTATTATTGCGGCAAAGATTATTATTGCTTACGGGAAGAATTTTATTTATTGAAACCAAAGGAAATTACCCCACAAGTTCATAATATTTTAATCACTTTCGGGGGTACCGACTCCCATGATTATACTAAAAAAGTATTACAGGCGATTACTAAATTAGTTTCAAATAAAATCAAGATTACTATAATTTTAGGATTGGGATATGAAGGAATAGATGATTTAAATAGTGAAATAGCTAATTTGGATATAATAGCGGAGGTTGAAATAAAGCAAAATATTAAAAATATCAGTAAATATATGAACGAGGCCGATATTACATTTACTTCCGCCGGTCGGACTGTATATGAATTGGCATCACTGGGGACACCCACGATTGTGTTGGCTCAGAATAATCGTGAACTTCGGCATACTTTCGCTTGTGCCGACAATGGAATTATTAATTTGGGGTTGGGCTACGAAGTATCTGAAGAAGAGATCAGGAATACTTTTATTCGATTAACGGAGGATTATGACTTGAGGAAAAAATGTCACCAATTAATGCTTCAAAATAATTTGCGCTCGGGAGTCGGTAATGTCTTGGAGCTAATCTTTAATCAATATAAACAATTTCGAGGTGGCTGCTGATGGGAATATTTCATGATATCCAAAAAAAACCGAGTCCTTTTGTTATTGCCGAGATCGGAGTGAATTATTATGATATTGCTCAAAAAGAAGGAATTACTCCATTAGAAGCCGCCAAATTGATGATACGGGAAGCTAAAAATGGCGGAGCGGATGCAGTTAAATTTCAGAGCTACAAAGCAGGCAAAATTGCTTCCAAGAATTCCCCGGCCTATTGGGATCGCAATGAAGAACCAACAAGGTCACAGTATGAGTTATTTACTAAATTTGATCATTTCGGCGCAGATGAATATCGGGAGCTTGCCGATTATTCCAAATCTGTTGGAATCATGTTTTTGTCGACTCCCTTTGATTTTGAAGCCGCTGATTATTTGGACAAGTTAATGCCGGTATTTAAAATTTCTTCATCGGATATAACCAACTGGCCGTTTATTAAGCATATCGCCCAAAAAGGAAAACCGGTCTTTTTGGCTACTGGAGCATCGACTGTTGCCGAAATTGAAGAAGCAGTCAATGTAATTTTAGATGCCGGGAATCATGAAATCTGCTTGATGCATTGTGTTTTATCCTATCCAGCTAATTATCGGGATGCTAATTTAAAAATGATTCAACATCTGGCCCAAGTGTTTCCGGATTATATAATTGGTTATTCCGACCATACCAGGCCGGATCCATCCATGATGGTTTTAACAACTGCTTACCAGTATGGCGCCAAAGTTATCGAAAAGCATTTTACTTTGGATAAGACGTTGAAAGGCAATGACCATTATCATGCGATGGACCCTAAGGATTTGAAAAAATTCCGTGATAATATGGAACTGATTTGTCAGATTAATGGGGAGTATTACAAAAAACCGTTGGAATGTGAGAGGGAATCCCGTAAACAAGCAAGAAGAAGCATTGTTGCAAAAGTTGATTTGAAGCAAGGCGAAATCATTACAGAAGATAAAATAACTTTTAAAAGGCCTGGGAGTGGGATATCGCCCAAAGATTTAGATAAAATTTTGGGTCGTGTTACTAGGTTAAAGATTAAAGAGGATGAATTACTAGAATGGAAAATGTTATAGACAACTAAATTTTTTATTTAATTACGAAGATGGTGTAAATAATTTAGATAATTATATTAATAGAAATGAAAGTTCTATAGGTAGATTTCGTTTGAATAAAGGTTTCAAGAACTAGATTAAATATATTTTAAGGGAAGGGTATCTATGAAAAAAATATTAAAGAAAATAATTAATTCAATTGGTTATGATGTACACAAGGTAAATAAAGAAAGTAATGACGAGTATGAATTATATAGGGTATCATATTGTCGTGAAAGTATTTTGAATAAACGTTTTTATAATATTGGGGCAGGTAGATTTTCTCACCCTTATTGGACGAATGTTGATCATGAATCTGATTGGTACTGCAATAATTGTGGTAGTGTTTCATATGATTTATTATCATTAGATCCTCTTCCTATTGAGGATAATACAGCGGAAATTATATATTCAAGTCATACTATTGAACATATAACAGATCAAGCAGCACAAAATATGTTTAATGAGTCATATAGAGCTCTTAAAAAAGGTGGTACTTTTCGTATTGTAACACCAAATATTGATTTAGCTTATCGCGCATATAAAAATAATGATAGATCATACTTTTATTGGATTGAAGAATATAGCATATTAAAAAATTATTCAAGAGTTAAATATAATAAACCTTTAAATGAATCTTCGATTGAACAAATATTTTTAGCCCATTTTGCAACAAGTGTTTCAACTCTTCATTGTGACGGAGCAAAAGAAGGAATTAGCGACCAAGAACTTAATAGATTATTTATGGAAAAGGACTATGAATCAGCTCTTAATTATTGCACTTCTAAATGTCCTATTGATATTCAAAAAAAATATCCTGGAAATCATATAAATTGGTGGAACAAGGTTAAAGCTTTTGATATGTTAGAAAAAGCCGGATTTCAGGAAATATATTTATCTGGATATGGGCAAAGCTTTTCTCCTGTCCTTCGAAATACTTCATACTTTGATAATACTCGACCAAAAATTACACTATTCGTGGAAGCTATAAAATAAGCTCTTATTAAGAAATGAGTTATGGAAAATAGGAATATATCATAAAATGAAAAACAATGTATAAATTGATTAATATAAAAATTAAACAATTCATCGGTGAAGAAAACTTAGATCTTATAAAGCATAGTAAAAATTATTTGACTGCTGATTTTTTTGCTCAAGCTCTAGGCTTTATTACTGTGCCAATATTTACACGACTCCTTACTCCACATGAATATGGAATATTGGCCATTTTTAATACTTTGATTTCAATTTTGGTTATCTTTTTTGGCTTAAATATTTTTGCCGGTATTAAACAATATTATATGGAAAAAACTGATGATTTTGGACTGGCATTAGGAAGTAATTTAGTATTTTTAATCGTATTTAATCTTTTTTTAATTATAATAGCTTTTATATTGGAAAAAAGCCTAGCAAGATTTTTTGGTTTAAGAGATTTCGTATTTTTTTTTGCTGTGTTAATTACTAGCGGGACAGTCTTCTATCAGGTTTTATTAAGCTATTTGCAGAGTAGTCAAAATAGTAAAAAATATTCGATGCTAGAAATAATAAAAAATAGTAGTATTTTAATAATTTCAATAATATTTGTGATTATATTTAAAGAAAATAAATATTTGGGCAGGATTTATGGTCAATTAATCATAACTGGTCTCGTGTTTATCTTTACTATTCTGTTTTTAAATAGGATTGCTAAATACTCTATTCAATGGAAGTATATTAAATTTACTCTGAACTATGGAATGCCATTAATTCCTCATACAATTTCCACACTAATATTGGCATATTTTGATCGGCTTATGATTCAACAGCTGTCGACAACTGTAAATACTGGTTTATATTCGTTTGCGTACAATGTAGGAATGCTAATGAATGTAGTAGCGATGGCTTCGTCTAAAGCGTGGCAACCAATATTTTATCAGGATTACACTGATTCTAAATATCAGTTAATTGAGAAAAAGGCTTTTAATTATACTAATTATATTTATATTGCTGCCATTGGGCTTATTTTATTTTCGAAGGAAATAGTCATAATATTAGCTGATAAGAAATACTATAGTGCATTAAATTTAATACCAGTTATTATTTTAGGATATGTTATGGTTTATTTATATACCTTTTATTTTCAATATGCCTCATATCGTCGTAAAACTGTTTTAATATCATTAAGCACACTAATTGCCGCGGTATTAAATATTGTATTAAATTATTTACTGATTCCTCGTTATGGATATTTTATGGCTGCGTATGCAACATTAGCTTCATATACGTTACTTTTGGTATTACATTATATGAATGCTAGGTATATTTTGAAAGAGCATGTTATTTCATTAACCAAAATTATGTCTAATTTTTGGTGGATATTGTTAGCTATTGCTGCGTTTTTTTTACTTGATCATATTATATATTTTGTTTCTTTATTTATTAAACTAGTAGTAATGGCGGTTAGTGTTTGGTTTTTATTGAAAGAGAATTACGATAAAATAATGATTAAAAAGGACGGAATATAGTTGGAGAAAATGCAATTATTCAAGTCTGAAATGTTGTCGTAAAGAGTATTCCCAAATACGCAATATAGCCTGGTGACATCCTGCACAGGTTTTTAAATGTAGGAATATAGAGAATTATGAAAACACTACGAAAAACTAAAAAAAGAAGGTAAATTTCATTAATGAATGAAGCATCGGTTAAACTGATCTGTGAAAGCATCTGGGATTTGGAAAAACGTTATGATTTATTGCATCAAGAGATACAGGGTGTCAAGTTATGGCAGCTTTTAAGGATGCCGATTTATTATGAGATTACTAAGAAATTGGGTGTGTTTTCCGAACCCCATATGAATCAAATTAAATCCAAGCCAAAGGCACAAAGATTTGTAGAGCGTTTATTGACTTCAGTTATTAACAATCCTTTGCGAGGAAGTTATCATAAAGAATATTTGATCTTTGATCACAAACGTAAAGTGCAAGTGGACGGAAACTATGCCGATATTTATACCAAGTATTTATTGGATGAAATCGATATTGATGAAGTTGAGGTTTATGAAGACCGCTATCTGGGACAGCATTTTATGAAGGCTAAGAACCGGAAATATCTTGATTATGTAAATTTCTCGGTTTCGATTATGAAAAGATTTTCTTCAGTCCATTTTACAAAGCAGGAATTAATATGGATTCAGGAACTTGATAGAGAACTACGAAATAAATTTCAGATTAATCTCAACCTAAAGCTATTATTTACAACTAGTATTCTTGAGTTTAAATTACAGTTTAAAATTTATGATCGTTTAATCAAAAAGCGACAGCCGCAGAAGATTTTTGTGGTGGTTTCTTATTCAAAAGGAGCGATTATTGCGGCAGCAAAGGCCAATAAAGTACCGGTGATAGAGATCCAACATGGTACCATTAGCTCATATCATTTGGGATATAGTTTTCCCAATAATGAGAAGGAATTAGATTACTTTCCGGATATTTTTTATACATTTGGCGAGTATTGGCCGGAAGTAGTGAAACTTCCAATTAAAAAAGAGAATGTTTTTATATACGGTTTTCCCTATTTGACAAATAGGATGAAGAAATTCGTATCTTATCAAAAAAAGAAAAATCAGGTTTTATTTATTTCTCAGGGTGTTAACGGAAATCAACTTTCCAATATCGCTTACTTATTTGCAAAGGGAAAAAAGGATTTGCGGATTATTTTTAAGTTACATCCCAGTGAATATCCGCGTTGGCGCAAAGAATATCCGGAATTAGTTGCTGCAGAAGCACTTGAAAATTTTGAAGTCGTTGATCATAATAAGACCGATTTATATCAATATTTTGCCGAATCGGAATATCAAGTTGGCGTATTTTCCACCGCCATTTTTGAAGGTTTAACATTCAATTGTAAAACCATTTTATATTATTTACCAGGTATAGAATATATGCAATATCTTCAGGAAAAAGGAATTATTATGATTGTAAATAATCTACAAGAACTCATTGAGTCATTGGCAAGTTTTCAACCAACTTTGTTTAACCGAGGATATTTTTTTAATAACTAATGAACAAAAGGATTATATGTAAAATTTAGGATTGAATAGCCATTGAGGCTTTATTTTTTTCTCTTTGGGAACTCAAAATTAATAATCTGTGTGAGAAGATACGGAAAATTGTTATAAGAACGAACCACATATTGATTATTCCATTATATAATTGACACATTTACCAATAAATTGACAGAAAAATCCTTTAATACTATAATGTATAGGTTCAAATAAATGCTATATGGGCAGGTCCGGTTAAGCTTGTATGTAGAGAATGATAATTAAGGAAATAATGTTGTTAAAAACCATCAAGAATAATTAAGAATATCAGGTATGATCAATTTATGTGGAGATGGTAATGTATACAATGTATTCTTAAATTTTTGCTGATAATTTCATAGTAGGGGAGAATAACTCAATGGGCAAGATTTTTTCAAAAATTTGTGTTATCGGTCTAGGCTACATTGGTTTACCCACAGCATCCGTTTTAGCTTCAAAAGGTTATCAGGTTCTTGGAGTTGATGTTTTTGATGATATTGTGGATACAATCAATCAGGGAAATATCCATATCGTTGAGCCCGATTTAGCGGCGATTGTGAAAAAAAGTGTTGAAAGCGGAAATTTACGAGCCGGTTTAAAACCGGAAAAATCGGATGCGTTTATTATTGCAGTTCCAACTCCCTTTAAGACTGACCAACATAACGCCAAAATACCGGATGTCTCTTATGTGGAAGGCGCCACAAAATCAATTGTTTCCGTGTTGGAACCCGATAATTTGGTTATCTTGGAGTCGACTTCCCCGGTTGGAACCACCGAAAATGTAGCTGAGATTATATGTGCAGCTAGGCCTGAGTTAAGAGGCAAGATTCATGTCGCATATTGTCCTGAAAGAGTCCTACCCGGTCAAATATTAAAGGAATTAACCGAAAATAATCGAATTGTCGGCGGAATAGATCGTATTTCGGCAGAAATAGCCAAAGAATTATATCAGAGTTTTGTTAAGGGAGAAACTGTATTAACCAACGCCCGGACCGCCGAGATGTCCAAATTGACCGAGAATTCTTTTCGGGATGTAAATATTGCTTTTGCCAATGAATTATCGCTGATTTGCGATAAACTTAATATTAATGTATGGGAACTTATTCAATTGGCAAACCTGCATCCCCGGGTTAATATTTTGCAGCCGGGTCCAGGGGTAGGAGGTCATTGTATAGCGGTTGACCCTTGGTTTATTGTGGATTCGGCGCCCAATGAGGCGCGATTAATTCGCACGGCAAGGGAAATAAATGACGGCAAACCCGAGTTTGTTATTAGTAAGATTAAGGATAAAGCTAGAGAGTTTAAATCCCCTGTAATAGCTTGTCTAGGATTAGCATTTAAACCGGATATAGATGATTTGAGGGAAAGTCCTGCGGTCAATATTGTGAGACACTTAATCATGGACAAGGTAGGCAGTTTATTGGTTGTTGAGCCATATATTAAAAAGTTGCCAAAAAATTTAGCATTGGATTATGAAGAAGAATCCCAGATTGAAGCAGCGGCTACTTTAGAAAATGATTGCGTATGTGACATTCAGTTGGTTGATTTATCCAGAGCACTAAATGAGGCTGATATCATAGTTTTATTGGTCAATCATCGACAATTTATAGATATAGAACGAAATAAATTGCAAAACAAAGTCGTAATTGATACAAGGGGTGTATGGGTGTGAAACAGGTTCTTGTAAAACAGGGCCAGGTAGTTTTGGAGGAAGTCCCGGCTCCATTTGTGGAGCAAGGTTCAATACTGGTAAAAGTCGATCATTCGTGTATTTCTATTGGCACAGAAATGAGCGGAATTAAATCCAGCGGACTTCCGCTATGGGAAAAAGCTTTACGGCAACCTGAAAACGTTCAAAAAGTATTGAATATAATTGCAAGCCAAGGGATATCCAAAGCCAAAAGAGTCATTGACAGTAAATTACAATCGGGTTCGCCCACCGGGTATTCTGCCGCCGGAACGGTGCTGGAAGTCGGTGAAGGTATAGATGACATCCAACCGGGGGATCGGGTGGCTTGTGCCGGGGCCCAATGTGCCTATCATGCAGAAATAATCTGTGTTCCACGAAATTTAGCAGTTAAAGTACCGGATAATTTAGATTTTGAACAGGCGAGTACTGTTACATTAGGTTCAATTGCGATGCAAGGTGTGAGGCGGGCTTCTCCAACTTTAGGGGAGACTTTTGTCGTAATCGGATTGGGAATTTTAGGACAGTTGACGGCTCAATTATTAAAAGTAAATGGTTGCCGGGTGATTGGGACTGATCTGGATCGAAACCGAATAGCTAAGGCTAAAGAGATGGGGATGGATGTAGGGATACATCCGGATGATGGCTTTGATATTGAACAGGTAATACGCTTAACAGATAACGTAGGAGCCGATGGGGTAATCATTACTGCCGCAACTCCGTCGGATGCGGTAGTATCCACTGCTTTTAGGATGTGCCGTAAAAAAGGCCGGGTGGTATTAGTGGGCGATGTTGGCCTAAACTTAAACCGTGAGGATTTTTATCAGAAAGAATTGGACTTTTTTATTTCCTCTTCTTACGGCCCAGGTCGCTATGATCACAATTATGAAGAAAAAGGATTGGATTACCCGGTTGCTTTTGTTCGCTGGACAGAAAATCGTAATCTAGCAGAATTTATACGGTTGCTTTCGGAAAAAAAAGTCAATGTCAGATCCTTAATTGATGCTGTTTATCCGATTGAACAGGCCAGTGAAGCTTATAACAAGCTAAAAACCGTTTCTGATAAGCCTTTGATGGTATTACTCTCTTATCAAAGAGATATGGCTGAAAAAGTAAGCCGAGTTATTAGAAATCCTTTGTTCAAGCCATCACAAAAAGGTAGAATTCGAATTGCTATTGTGGGAGCTGGTGGTTTTGCCAAGGGTATGCATTTGCCGAATATTAAGGATTTGAACACTTTTTATCAAATACAGGCGATTGCAAGCCGAACCGGTAACAATGCTATTGCCACTGCAAAGCAATATGGTGCAAAATATGCTACTACGGATTATCAACAAATTTTAGCTGATCCGGAAATTGATGCTGTCCTGATTGCAACCAGGCATAACCTCCATACATCTATGACGTTAGCCGCTTTAAAGGCTGGGAAGCATGTTTTGGTTGAGAAACCGTTAGCAATCTCCAGGGAAGAATTAGAATCAATTCAAACTTTTTATCAAAATTCTGCTGATAATAATCCTCCTATTTTGTTAACAGGTTTTAATCGGCGGTTTTCTTGTTATGGGAAACGTATCTTTGATATCGTCAAAAACCGTTCAAATCCAATGATAATGAATTATCGGATAAATGCGGGTTATATTCCGCTTGATCACTGGGTTCATTCTGTTGAAGGAGGTGGCAGAAACATCGGGGAAGCTTGTCATATTTATGATTTATTTACATTTTTGACAAACAGTAAGGTAAAAAAAGTAAATGCCCAAGCCATTACTCCAAAGACGAATTATTACGGCCGTTGTGATAATTTTGTCGCTACCGTTGAATTTGAGGATGGTTCACTAGCTACTTTAACATATACCGCTCTTGGTTCAATGGATTATCCGAAAGAACAATTAGAAATATACGTGGATGGTACCATTTTGAAACTCAATGATTATCAGCAATTGACTATTTTTGGTCGTAAAACGCAAGGTTTAAAAACTAAAATCATTGATAAAGGGCAAAAAGATGAATTAATTGCTTTTGCCGAGGCCATTCAATCAGGTGAGGAATGGCCGATTCCTTTGTGGCAACAAGAACAAGCAATGGAAATAAGTTTTGAAGTAGAGAAGTATTTAAGTTCAGGAAAACTAATTGGATAATTTAGGATCAATCATCTCCTTTAACTTGAAAACTTCTATGACAGGAAATTAACTTTAAAAGGAAGGTTTAAATGAGAGTCTTGTATTTGAGAACGGTATTTTGGTTTAATTTATTGGCTGGCGGTTCGGTTGGTCATACGGCAGGAGTAATTAATGCCCTGGACAAAGTAAGCGAACTGGAGATTATCTCCAATGACAAACTTGAAGGGGTTAAGAGGGATATTAAAGTTATTAGGCCTCATTTGATAAACTGGTTACCAATGGCCTGCAATGAGATTTGTTATAGTTTTCAACTTATTAAATTATTAAAGGTGTGTAATTATGATTTTATTTATCAACGTTACTCAGGAAATTCTTTTGCAGGCGCTTATTTGGCAAAAAAATATAAAGTTCCGTTTGTGTTGGAATTTAATTCATCCGATTTATGGAAAACAAAACATTGGGACAATAAACCTAAATCTAAATTTAAACTGCTAGTAAAATTTTTTTACGAGCATTTATTTAAAATACCGGTTACTGCAATTTTAGAAAATTATAATATCAAAGCTGCTAATTTGATCGTGGTGGTTTCACAACCACTTAAGGATTTTTTGGTGAAAAAGGGGATTGACGATAAAAAAATTTTAGTAAACCCTAATGCGGTTGATTCAGAGGTTTATTATCCCAGTAATGGTTCTTTCGAAATAAAGCAACGGTATAATTTGGTAGGGAATATTACCGTTGGTTTTATTGGCACTTTCGGTCAATGGCACGGGGTGATTGAAATGGCAAAAGCGATTTTGTTATTCCAAAAAGAGAATCCCGATTTGGTTTCTAATGTTAAATTTCTTTTAATTGGCGATGGGGTTTTATTGCCGGAAATGAAGAAGATTTTGGAAGAATCAATTTTTCAGGAAAACATTATATTTACAGGAATCATACCCCAGATAGAATCTCCCCGATATTTGGATGCCTGTGATATTTTTTTATCCCCTAATATACCAAATACAGATGGGACAAGATTTTTTAATAGTCCTACTAAACTATTTGAGTATATGGCAATGGGGAAAGGTATTATCACCTCTAAATTAGAACAAATGGAAGAGATATTCGAACATAAAAAAACCGCTTATCTGGTTGAACCAGGAAATATTGCAGAGTTAGCTGAAGCTATTAAAGTGTTAGTAAAGGATCCAAACCTCCGGGAAGATATAGGGGAGAATGCTAGAGAGCTTGTCCTTAAGGAATATTCGTGGGAACAAAATGTTAAGAAGACAATTAATAAGCTAAATCAGATAATTGATATAAAATAATCAAATATAGCAATTGGGAGCCTAAATGATAGCTTATTATTTTAAAAAAATAACCCAAATGCCGCTTAAAATGATTCTTACCAAAATTTGTTTGCGGCTTCAGAAAAAATTTCAAGATTTGGTTACATTTATTCAAGATATTTGCTTTAGTACTTATACAACCAAATTAGATGATTGTTATTCTTTGACTCCGTATTTAATATTTGCTGATGATACATTAAAACTTAATATAGATTCAAAGAGAGTTATTCTATTATCAGAGAATTTTTTAAATCATTATTTTGACTTATTAGGATCAGGATGGGTTCAAGTTAAGTATGGGATGAATTGTTGCGGGCTTGAGGGTTTTGTTTATAAGGCGGATTTGACTGCAAAAACAGATGTAAATGAAGAATGGATACAACAAAGAATAAATTTTACCAACCGCAAACAATCGCAAAATATCCGGAGATTTGTTGAACCTTCTTATATTCCTATTGATTGGCAGCTTGATTTTAAGTCGGGTTATCGTTGGAAAGAATCAACTTGGTATAAGTATATATGTTTTGGTCGCAAGCCCGGAGTAGATGTTAAGGTTCCTTGGGAATTAGCCCGTATGCAACATTTGCCAATGTTGGCATGGACTTATGGTTTTTTTATTTATGATAATCGCGAAAAAGCCCAAGCGTATTTAAGAGAATTTCGAAATGAAATATTAGACTTTATTGTCAATAATCCACCTCGGTTTGGAGTAAATTGGTTTTGTACGATGGATGTTGGGATACGAATTGTAAGCTGGCTTATTGCTTACGACTTATTCCGGGCGTTTGGCGCAACATTTGATACCGAATTTGAAAACATATTGCAGCGTTCAGTTTATGAACATGGTAAGCACATTATAGGAAATTTAGAATATACCCCGAATATTCGATCAAACCATTATTTATCAGATATAGGGGGATTATTGTTTGTGTCTGCTTATTTACCGCGGACGGAAGAAATAGATTGTTGGTTAGTATTTGCTGTACAAGAACTTATTAGTGAAATGGAGCATGAATTTAATCCTGATGGAAGCAATTTTGAGGCTTCAACCAGTTATCATCGGTTATCAACTGAGATAATGTTGTATTGTTCGATATTATGTTTGACGTTACCAGAAGAGAAAAAAATAGCTTTAACCTGTTATGATCCAAGAAAACTTAAGATAACTCCAAAGTTGAATCCCTTAATTGAACAACAATATGATGTCAACAATCCAAATTTTTTTCCGGTATGGTTTTGGGAAAGGCTTGAAAAGGCAGCCGAATTTACAAAGAGCATCTTAAAATCTACAGGGGAGATTCCACAGTTTGGTGATAATGATAGTGGCCGTTTCTTGAAATTATGGCCTTCCTACGCAAAGTTAACAGTTCGTGAAGCCATTGAAACATATCGAAATCTAGATGATTATCGGGAATTTCCATTGGATAGTATTTACATGGATGAAAGAATTCTTGATCACAGTCATTTATTAGGAGTGGCCAGTATCATATTTAACCGAGTTGATCTATGTGTGGGAAAACAGGATTGCAATCCAGAAGTTGAACTGGTTAAGTTGTGGCTCAATGACAAGAGCATTTTTTCCTATAGGCATAAATTGAGTAATTCGATTGACAACAGCAATGTCAAAATTAACAAACAGGATATTTTACAATGGATTAATGAGCTGGAAGAAAAAGAGGGGAAGCCTATTGAAACCATTTTTACTGCCGAAAAATCCGGTTCTCCTCTTGATGAAAATTTTCTAGTAATCGCTTATCCTGATTTTGGTCTTTACCTTTATCGTTCCAAACGTTTATATTTAGCTATCCGTTGCGGTAGCATCGGACAAAAAGGAAATGGTGGACATGCCCATAATGATCAGTTAAGTATTGAGCTTAATATAGATGGTGTGGATATTATTCGTGATCCGGGAACTTATTTGTATACACCGTTACCGAAGCGAAGAAACCAGTTTCGGTCGACTTTATCCCATTTTACGCCTCAATTGGATAATAAAGAGCAAAATGAGTGGGTTAGCGGTCGGAATGGTCTTTTTCATTTAATAAATAAGACACAGGCAGAATGCTTATTTTTTGGTCCTGAAGGTTTTGTCGGAAAACATGAAGGCTTTGGAAAAGCGGTGTACCGAATCGTGATTGTCACATCCAATATGATTAAAATTCTTGATTTCGGTGGGGTCGGCCCGGATATTCCTAAAATTTATTCAAATGGTTATGGAAAATTACTAACAATTCATGATAGGGTGTAAAAGGATGAAAATATTATATGTCTCCGATTGTTTTACTAAGCTTTCTGTATTTGATAGCCAGGTTCACACTCTGTGTAATCGTCATATGGAGAAAAATGAGGTTACGTTATTAACTTTATGTGGTTTTGATGAGATAAAATTGAATGGCAAATCCAATGCTACATACGCTTTAGTTAAAGCACTCAGGCTTCCTAAATCTTTTATACCTTTATTAAACAAAATTGATTCATTGTTATTTAATAAAAAAAAGATTTTTATGGATGCAGATATTATTCATTGCAGAGGACATGTCGGTACGGCCTTTGCTATTAATGTTTTGCGGAAATATCATCTAAAAAAACCTATTATTGCTGATATAAGAGGAGAAATCGTTGAAGAAAAGAAGAAGCAGCAAGGTTTTTTAGCAGGCTTTTTTTCTAGACAAGCTTTAAAACTCGAAAAATTAGTTTTCAATAAATCCTCGTTCTTTTTCTTTGTATCACAAAATATGCTAGAATATTATTTTGGAAAATATTCTTTTCATAAAGAAAAGAGTGCGGTATTTCCTACTATAGTGGATGAAAAGCGATTTTATAGATCGTTGGAATGGCGGAAGGAAATTCGAGAAAGGTTAAATTTAATCGATAAATTTGTTTTTGTATATTTAGGTGGTACCGATTATTGGCAAAACATCAATTTAATAATCAGCCGATTTGCGGAAATTAGTAAAAAAAATAAAGATTTATTTTTACTTCTTATTGTTAAAAATTCGGATTATGTTAAAAAACTTGTTCAAGAATCGAGCTTAGAAGCAAATAAGGTAATGATTTTGACTTTGCCTTACGAAGAAGTAGGAAAATATCTAAATGCTGCGGATGCCGGTATTATAATCCGTGATGATAATATTATAAATTATGTGGCTTCACCGACCAAAATTAATGAGTATTTGGCTTGTGGTTTAAAGATTATCGATAAATTGCAAGATATTGATAGCGAAAAGCAAAATGAAATTAGTGAAAAGTATAATTTCATTCCATTAAATCAAATTTTATTGGAACAGCAGAACATTTATAGTAATTTAGCGAAAGAATTTAAGTGTTGAGCAAGCATTTACTGATAAAAAGGACTGTTAAGAGTTTGTTTTGGGAGTTCTTTTATATTTTGGGGAGAATATAACGTTGAAAACCAAAGGTAATCTATCGGTTTTAATGATTTCTGTTCGTGCAGATTATGGTGGAGGGCCCGAACACTTATTTCGCTTAATACAACATTTACCTGAAAATGTTCAACCGTGGGTCGCTTGTCCTCGTGAATTTCCCTATTGGGATCGTTATGTTGGATTAATAGGCGAAGCAAGGATGATCGAAATACCCCATCGTAAGTTTAGGCTAAGTCATTTGTTCCTTTTGAGGGAGATTCTTACAAAAAATAATATTGATATCATTCATTCGCATGGCAAAGGGGCCGGGGTTTATAGCAGATTATTAACCTTCATGACAGGAAAACCATGTATTCATACATTTCATGGTGTTCATATAGGGGAATATGGACCAATAAAAAGGACATTATATTTGGTTTTGGAACGTTTTTTTTCAAAACTAACTCAATATATAATTGCTGTATCTCCAAGTGAATCTAATAAATTAGAAACTTATAAATTATGTAATCCTCAAAAAATAATTATTATTGAAAATGGAGTGGTGATTCCTTCAGAGATTGTTGATAATCATTTTTTAGGAAAATATCAGGTCGTTTCAATAACTCGTTTTGATTATGCTAAGAATTCGGAATTGATCATATCTATTCTCCAGTCTCTACAATTAATCAAACAAATTGATAGGTTTTCTTTTGTTATCTTAGGGACTGGAGGAGGTCAGAAAAATTTTGAAACTCAGATTGAAAAGCTAGGATTAAGTTCTTATATTTCGTTTTCCGGTTTCGTAGAAAAGCCTAATGAGTATTTAAAAAAATCTTTTTGTTATTTATCAACTTCACGCTGGGAAGGGATGCCTTTAGCTGTTTTGGAAGCAATGGCGCTCGGATTACCGGTTATTGCTACAAATGTAGTGGGAAATAAGGATGTAGTGGATAACGAAGTCAATGGGTATCTTTATGAATTAGATGCCCCCGAATCTGCAACTCGTTCACTTATTCAGTTAGCAGATGATTTGGATCAGTGGAATCAATTTTCTAAGGCAGCCCGGGATAAGATTTCTGCCTATTTTGGCATAGAACAGATGTCAGCAAAAACAGCGTCATTATATCATAAGGTGATTAATAAGTAATTATTTGATTTTATTAGGAAAAATTTGATTTTCAAGGGATATGGTTTTCGGATCAAATAGAAATAGGTGGAAATATTAAGTGGCATTATTTTATTCTTAATGATTGATTTTATTTTTGAAATCGGTGAAAAGTATGAGCAAAATTTTTATTACAAGGCGGGGCTGGTTTTATCGGCAGTCATTTAGTAGAAGCTTTAGTTACAGTTTATGATAATTTAAGCACCGGAAACCACTCTAATTTATCTAAATCTTCGCATAATTTTATTTAAGGCGACATTTTGGATAAAAAATTACTTTCAATGTCTATGCAGGGTCAGGACTTCGTGTTTCACTTGGCGGCTTTTACCAGTGTGGTGGAATCCATGAACCATATGGAGGAGTGTATTGATACTAATTTTCATGGAACTTTAAATGTATTAAATGCGGCAAAGGAAAATTGTATCCATAAGGTTGTTTTTGCTTCTTCAGCCGTAGTTTATGGAGATTCTCCCGAGTTATCAAAAAATGAGGGAATGGCCTTGAATCCTAAGTCGCCATATGCGATTACCAAAGTTGATGGTGAATATTATTGTAACCTTTTTAACGATTATTTTCAATTATCGACTGTTAGTGGTCGCTTTTTTAACGTGTTTGGAGAAAGACAAGATCCCAGTTCACCATATGCTGCAGCTATTCCAATCTTTATTTCGAAGCTTTTACAAAACAAACCAGTAACTATTTATGGTGATGGAACACAATTACGGGATTTTATTTATGTGAAGGATTTGGTTAAAGCATTACTGCTTTTACTGAATGAAGGAAATGGCATATTTAACATTGGTTATGGAAAAGCCGTGGATGTCAATTCGTTAATTAATATGATAAAAAAATACTTAAACTCGAATTCAAGAGTTATTTATATACCGGAAAGGCCAGGAGAGATTAAAAATTCCTATTCTTCAGTTCAAAAGTTATATTCTTTAGAATTTGAACCGGAGTATTCATTTGAATCAGGACTTCATAGAACGATTGATTATTACAAACAAACTTGATCGCAGTCGGTTCAAAACAAAATTTAATTCTCAGAGAAGGTTGAAAATGAAAATTGCTATCATTCATGAATGGTTCGTTACTTACGCAGGATCAGAACGTGTCGCAGAACAGCTGTTACAACTTTATCCGGAAGCCGATTTATTTAGTATGGTGGATTTTTTGCCCGCTAAAGAACGGGCTTTTATTATGGATAAACCCGTTCATACTTCCTTTATTCAAAAATTACCTTTTGCGCATAAAAAATACCGTCAATATCTACCTTTGATGCCACTCGCGGTGGAACAATTTGATTTGTCTTCTTATGATTTAATTCTTTCTAGTTCCCATGCCGTTGCGAAAGGTGTGTTAACCGGACCCGATCAACTACATATTTCTTATGTTCACTCTCCTATCCGCTATGCCTGGGATCTTCAGCATCAATATTTAAAAGAGTCTGGTTTAAATAAAGGCATAAAGGGCTTGATAGCCCAAAAAATGCTTCATGACTTACGTCTATGGGATCTTAGGACTGCCAACGGGGTGGACTCATTCATTGCAAATTCGAAATTCATCGCTCGTCGGATTTGGAAAGTATACCGGCGGGAAGCTGAGGTAATTTATCCCCCGGTCGATATAGAGGCATTCGAATTTTGTGAAGGGAAAGATGATTTTTATCTCACAGCTTCAAGGATGGTTCCTTATAAGAAAATTGACTTAATTGTTGAAGCCTTTACTGAAATGCCTGAAAAAAAATTGATGGTGATCGGTGATGGTCCGGATTTTAAAAAAATTCGTTCTAAAGCTGGAAATAATATTCAATTTTTAGGTTATCAACCCTCAAATATTCTGAAGGATTATATGCAGCGAGCCAAAGCATTTATTTTTGCTGCTGAAGAAGATTTTGGGATAATGCCTGTAGAAGCACAAGCTTGTGGTACTCCTGTAATTGCTTATGGAAAGGGTGGGGCGTTGGAAACAGTTATTGGTTTTGAAGCTCAAAGTACACCAACGGGAGTCTTTTTTAATGAGCAAAGCGTTACCTCGCTTATTCAAGCTGTAAAATCATTTGAAACTTACAGTAAACAAATTTTGCCGCAAGATTGTCGAAACAATGCTATACGTTTTTCTACGAAGCGGTTTCAAAATGAAATATCAACTTTTGTGAGCCAGCAAATTGCGGCTTTCAAAAGATGAAGAATAATTGATTCAAGCAAAAGGGTCGAAGTAATGAAAACTATCATCCTAGCCGACCTTAACCGGCGCTATCTGGAACAGGGTGAGCTGGATGTCAAACTACTGGGTCGTGGCTTTGCCTAGCTAGATACCGGGACGGTAGACAGTCTGCTTGATGCGGCCGAGCTTATTAAACGGAAGTTCGATCCACCAAGCATAATTAAAACGCCGAAACGACACGATAAAAAGTCAATTTGACATTTTAATTTTTTGGCTACTTTGGCAGTTGAATTTCCAGCAATCGAAACCAAAAAAGTTTGAACATCCGGAGGTGATGTTTTGAAATTACGTCGAAATTTTTCCGTAAATTCCAGTTTCATTGATCCAGCGTCTCCAAGTGATGACTGTGGGTAATCTTAGAGAGTATCTTGAATAAATTAGTAACAAAAAGACAAAAGCTAAAAACTAATAGTCGACAGCTAAGGGCCAAAACGCGGTTGATAAGAGTAGGCTGAGTGGAATATGATATAATAAAGGAACTAACTGGGAGATTGAATGAAAGGCGGGATGTATATTGAAACCGACCGTTGAAGGCATATATAGCGAGGGTAAGGTTATCCTGAATGAACATATAGCGGTTAAAAACAGATCAAAAGTTTTGGTAGTTTTTCTGGAAGGATATCAGGAAAAAGTTAATAAAAAGGAACGTTTGATGAAAACCTTCGGCTCGTGGGATGATGATGATAAAGATGCTGCTCAAATTATTCACGAAATATATAACGATAGAGCATTTAAAAAGGAAGATATTAGTTTATGAGATATTTGTTGGATACCAATATATGTATTTATTGGCTAAAGGGAGTACAACAAATTAAAAACCGGATGGATGAGATTAATTGTGACTCGTTGGCAGTTTCTGTGATAACGATTGCCGAGCTCCTTTATGGGGCTTACAATTCGGCCAATATTGAAAAAAACATTTCAAAAGTGAAAGATTTTGAAGAGGCCGTCACTGTTATTGAGCTTAATCGAAATTGCATGCAAATTTATGCCCAGATAAAGGCGAAGCTAAAAAGCGAAGGAAAAATACTGGACGATTTTGATATTCTAATTGCATCTACAGCACTTGTTAATGACTGTATTCTGGTTACAAATAACATCAAGCATTTCGAAAGAATAGATGACATTAAACTTGAAAATTGGATAAATGAAAACTAGAACCAACTCTTTTTTCGCTGTGGTGTGGATAGAGGGTTGGTTATATATTATGCTGAGCTTATTTTATCATACAAAGGAGATAATCCATGAAAGCCATCATCCTCGCTGGCGGGTCCGGCACCCGTCTTTACCCGTTAACCATGGTCACCAGCAAACAATTACTTCCCGTCTACGACAAACCGATGATTTATTACCCATTATCCGTGCTGATGCTGGCCGGTATCCGGGATATCCTGATTATCTCCACTCCGGAGGATACTCCCAACTTTCAAAAATTACTCGGCAGCGGCTCGCAGTTCGGTATCAATCTTTCGTATGCCGTCCAGCCCTCCCCCGAT
>WSSedL1CaDRAFT_10000088_pt1 | contig 55465 bp, 18 predicted proteins | sample WetSurSL1Cattail_FD_9464 | JGI IMG/M metagenome (IMG submission 9464)
GCCTTAAGATTATAAGGTAATATATAGAGATAGGTAGTTGTTAAGGTAATAGCTTAACTAGCCAATGATTCTCTTAGTTGGAACTGAAAAAGGTTAATCAACCACATTGGGGATGAGAAAATCCCAAGACAAATGAGTACAGCAGTGGTGAATTTTGGTGAATAGCCTAACGGTGGAACCGGCAACTTGGAGGAATGGCCTAACATTTACTAATATTCCTCGTTATATTAGTAGATGGAGATTGAGAAAAGGTTAAATCGTTCAACGAATAAAATTCTAAATATATAATTTATAATGACAATATATATTTATGTCTTGACTAATTACGTGCCAGCAGTCGCGGTAATACGTAAGAGACTAGTATTATTCATCATTAATAGGTTTAAAGGGTACTCAAACGGAAGAAATTACCTAAAATAGGAACTATTTCTATCTAGAGTATAGTGTGAAAAGGTAGTATCTATGGAGTAAAAATAGGGATCAAATCTGGTGATACCCATATGGGGACAGGTAACCGCGAAGGCGGCCTTTTAGCTAAATACTGACGTTGAAGGACGAAGGCTAAGGGAGGAAAAAGGATTAGTACCCCTAGTACTCTTAGCAGTAAATTATGAATGTCATAAATTGAATTATCTTTTTATAAATGAAAGTGTAAGCATTTCACCTTAAGAGTAATGTGGCAACGCAGGAACTGAAATCACTAGTCCGTTTCTGACACCAGTAGTGAAGTATGTTGTTTAATTCGATGATCCACGAAAAACCTTACCACAAATAGAATTATTATTAAAATACAATAAATTAGGGATTAATAATAACAAGTGTTGCACGGCTGTTTTCAGTTAATGTTGTGAGACTATGGCTTTAGCCGTGAAATTAACATGAACCTTTCTCTTATTTATAAGATTTATTTATTTATAAGATATCTTTGATCTAAAAAATGGATAAAACAATAGGGATAAAGACAAGTCATCATGGCCTTTATATTGTGGGCTACAGACGTGCCACATGTATCTAGACAAAGAGATGCAAAAATTAAAATTTAAGCTAATCTCAAAAATAGAATAAATAGGATAAGGATTGTAGTCTGTAACTCGGCTACATGAATAAGTAATTACTAGTAATCGTGAATCACCATGTCACGGTGAATACATCTCGGTTTGGTACTAACCACTCGTCGCATGCTGAAAGGAATGTGTACAATAAGTTTGCTCTCTTATTTTAAATAAGTTAAATACAGGTTTTTGATTTTAAAATGAGATTCTTCATATGTATGCCTCTAATTAGTGTTAAGTCGAAATACGGTTCGTGTAGCGGAAGTTGTACGGGGACTTTGGGGGTGTCTATTAAGTAATTGTTTGTCTTATATGTATATATTTTTATATTGTACACACTAAGGAGGGTTCCTTTATTGGCAAGAAGGGTTGAGCTGTAAACTCAATAGCTACATTAGCTTTAAGAGTTCGAATCTCTTGTCTCCTATATATTATATTTAATTATATATTTTTATATTAATTATTTAACCTTCTATAGCTCAACGGTAGAGCATGATACTGTTAATATCAGGATAAATGTTCGATTCATTTTAGGGGGGCACGTAATATGTATATTTTGACTATTATAAATACGCAAAAACTTTTTAATTAATTATAACTTTTAAGGTAAGTGAAACAAGAAATCAGAAGTAATTTTCAAGATCATCCCTTTCATCTAGTATCTCCTTCTCCTTGACCTTTTTTTACTAGTTTATCTTTATTATGTTTAACTACACATGCTGCATTAAGTATGCATAATTTTAGTAATGCTTATTATTTTTTTTATATAAGTTTATTTTTAGTAGTAGCTTCAATGTTTTTTTGATTTCGTGATGTTGTAAGTGAAGCTACATTTTTAGGTGATCATTCATTAGCAGTACAAAGAGGATTAAATTTAGGTATTATATTATTTATAGTATCTGAAGCATTATTTTTCTTAGCTATATTCTGAGCTTTTTTTCATAGTGCTTTAACACCTACTCCTGAATTAGGTGCTCAATGACCACCTTTAGGTATAGAACCTGTTAATCCTTTTGAATTACCATTACTTAATACAGTTATATTATTAGCTAGTGGATCTACAGTTACATACTCTCACCATGCTTTAATAAATGGAAATAGAAAAGCAGCTATATTAGGTGGTTTATTTACTGTTTTTTTAGCTTTAGTATTTACTTTTTTTCAAGGTGTAGAATATAATGAATCTTCTTTTACTATAAGTGATGGTGTTTATGGTACATGTTTCTTCTTTGGAACTGGATTTCATGGATTTCATGTTATAATAGGTACTATTTTTATATTTGTAGCATTATGAAGAATAATTCGTTATCATTTAACTGAAAATCATCATGTAGGATTTGAAGGTTCTATTGCTTATTGACATTTTGTTGATGTTGTATGACTTTTTTTATATCTTTCTATCTACTACTGAGGATCATAGATGTAAATAACATATAAGAAAATAAAATTATTAATTACATATATATAATATATCAAGGTATTTGTTATTTTATTATTATAAAATTATTATATAAACCTATTTTAACTTATTTAAATTGTATTAACTTTAATACAGATGAACTAAATCTATTTTTTATTTATTTATACAATACTATTTTTAACATAAATGAATATTTAGAATTAATCTTAATTTATTAAATTAATATTATATTTAATATTTTCTTTAGATCTGGCTATTGTATTTATAAATGGTGAGGAATCATCTTCAGATTGAAACTCTTCAAGTGATAACCCATAAGGTGGAACATCTCAACCTCCTAAACGTCCAGATTATAGTTCTATTCTATAAAAAAATGACTCAAAAGGTTCTAGTAGTAAATCTAATACTACATCAATTAATAACTTAGAAGGTTCTGGTAATAAATCTAATGTTACATCGACTAATAAACTTGAGGAATCTAATGGTAAAATCAGTCTAATAATAGCCACAAACGAACTGCAGAACAAGCTCCAGTTGCAATTTTTCTAGTTAATAATAATCAATTATATAATTATAAATTATATATAATTTAAATTATATAGGGGTTTTTGTATAATGGTAATACATATGACTTTTAATCATCAAATTGTTGGTTCGAATCCTGCAAACCCTAATAAAAACATTTACTTTTTATACAGCAAACATATAAAGTAATTATACAATTAATATATTAAATAATGAAAGTATTATTATATATTAATATATATATATAATTAATATTAATTTATAAAGAATTAATAACTTAATTGGTAAAGGACTTCCCTGTCACGGAAGTAGATATCGGTTCGATGCCGTTTTAATTCGTAAACAGGAAAAGTAGCCATAGGTAAGGCGAGTCAATTGCTATTTGATGTCTTTTAGACCTGGAAGTTCGAATCTTTCCTTTTCCGTATAATAAGAGTATAGTTTAATGGTAAAACAAGGAGCTTCAACCTCTTCGTTCTCTGTTCAAATCAGAGTGCTCTTGAATTAAATACATATTTATTATGTAATAAGTTCCTGTCTATTTAGGTATTAATTTTTTTAATTATAAATGAATAATTTATTTATTATAAATGAAAGTTTTACAAATGGTTATAAAAGTGAAGTATTAGATGTTATTTGTATATTAGTTATATTATCAGGTATATTTGTTATTATAAGTAAAAATCCAATTATTTCTTTATTATTTTTAATAGGATTATTTGCAGGTATATCTTCATATTTATTAATAATAGGTCTAAGTTTTTTAGGTTTATCATATTTAGTTGTATATATTGGGGCAGTATCTATTTTATTTTTGTTTATTTTAATGCTAATTAATATTAGAATGAGTGAATTACAAAGTAATACTAATAATAGTATACCTTTGGCTATAAGTATAGCAATATTGTTTAATTATCCTATATTTCAATTATTACCATATGATATTGCAATATTAAGTAATAATAATTATCTAAACAATATATTATATAACGTATATTTTAATAAAATAAATAATACATCAGAAAATAATTTAAATATTAATAATAATGATATATTATTTGTAACAAGTAAAACATGAGATGGAAATTTAGCAGAGGTTGGTCATATTACAAGCATAGGTAATGTAATGTATACTAATTATAATATGTGATTAATTATAACTAGTTTCATATTATTATTAGCAATGGTAGGTGCTATAGTTATTACAATAAAACAAAAAAATTAAATATAATATTACTTTATAAGGTAATAATATAATAAAAGGAATTAACTCAATTGGTAGAGTATCTGTTTTACACACAGAAAGTTAAGCGTTCGAGCCGCTTATTCCTTAAATTCCTTAACTTAATGGTAAAGTGTACTTTTGATAAAAGTATTATCAGCGTTCAATTCGCTGAGGAATTAGTGCTTTTAATAAAATAAGTTAAAATTTAATTAATTAAATATATATAACATATATTTAATGGATTAATAGGAAGATTGTCCGAGTGGTTTAAGGAGGCATACTTGAAATATGTTAATTATATAAAATAACATTGGTTCGAATCCAATATCTTCTGAGTAATTTACGGGTTAAGGCCAGTTTGGTAAGGCACTCTGTTTGGGTCAGAGAGATCCTATGTTCGATCCATAGTAACCCGAAAAAAAATTATAAATTTATAAGAAATATAAATGATACGAAATAAAAATTTATACATATATTTATGTAAGTATATAAAGAGACTATTAGGGAAATTTGGCTATGTATTAAAGAGTATAAAATTTAGACACGGATATTCAGGTTAATAAACTCTAAGAGAAATCAGATAATAAACGAAGTGAATTGAATTATCTTATTAGCTTCAGGAAAAGAAATCAAAAGAGATTCTATGATTAGCGTGAGCAAAAATAGAGAAGTCTAAATAATAAGTAAAATGGACATAAAGCTGTTTGAACTTTATGGGGAACCTTCCTCAAAGACTAAATATAATACATAAGCGATAGTAAAGTAGTACCGTGAGGGAACATAAGTAGAAATAGTAGTTTTATAAGCAGCTCGAGCTTAAGCAAGAGCGTACCTTTTGCATAATGGGTCACCAAGTTAATTTTAGATGTGAGCAAACGCGTAGTTAAACCGATCATAAAAAAAATGAATAATATCTAAAATTAGACCCGAAGTACAGTGATCTTACCATGGTCAGGACTATAAAGGTCCGAACGGGTTATCGTTGCAAAGATATCCGACGAACTGTGGTAAGTATAGTGAAAGACAATTCTGACTGTATTAGCTGGTTTTCTGCGAAACCTATAACAGTAGGCAATTTAAGTCAAATCTTAGCAGGTACAGAACTTAATCTCAGACAAGATGTAAAATAAAAATACATTTTATTTTGTATAGATCGGGGAATCGTGAAGATTTTACCGGTGAGTTTGTGGACTCGGAATGGTAAAGATGAATCTTAAATTATCAGACATAGAATGATAAGGTTGTATGTCAAAAGGGAAACAGCCCAGAACAAGAGTTAAGGTTCCAAAGTTATTATTAAGTGAAATTAAGAAGGTTTTTATTTAAGTCGACAAGGAGATTGGCTTAGAAGCAGCCATAATTTAAAGATCTCGTACCAGAGCACTTGTTAAATGTTAAAAGCGTCGAAAATTTAACGGATCTAAATAATACACCGATACCTTGTCTATAAATAATTATAATTATTTATGGGGTAGCAGAACGTTGAGTTAATATTGGTATTTTTTTATATTAAAAAAATTATATTATAACTCAAGTGAGAATGGTGACATGAGTAACTAAAAAGTAAAATTGGGCTGAAATAATGCTCGATTAACTCGCCTAAAGCTTATGGTGAATTTAAGTAACGGCCTCTAAGTTTTTAATCTTAAGGTTAAAACGATGAGAAAATCCTTATTACTATCAATGACAACATTTTTAAGTGGAAAGTGTGCAGGAAATAATTAGTAATTGTATATATATATTTATATACGTGTAAACCGTTCCTAGGAACTATAGAAAGTAAGCTAGTAGAGAATACGAAGGCGCATGAGATAACAATCTTAAAGGAACTCGGCAAATTGACTACCGTAACTTAGGGATAAGGAGGGCTCATTTATCTTGATTAATATCAAGTATAAAGGAAGAAGCATAAAATAATGTTGTACGACTGTTTAATTAAAACAAAGCACTTTGCATAAAGATGATAAATCTAAGTATTGAGTGTGATATCTGCCCGATGCCGGAAGGTTAACAATATTAACTGAATTTTAGAAGTTTGGTTTTTAAGGAATCCCCGGTTAATGGCGGTCTTAACGTGAGGATCCTAAGGTAGCGAAATGCCTTGGCCGTTAAATGCGGTCTTGCATGAATGATGTAACGATACAACAGCTGTCTCTAAGATTGACTCAGTGAAATTGGAATAACTGTGCAGATACAGTTTACCTCTAGGTAGACGAGAAGACCCTATGCAGCTTTACTGTTACTAATTATTGAATATAATTCTAACAACTTGTAGTATAAAAGGAAATTGATTAGATAAAAGTGAAATACCTTTATTTGCGTGTTATATTATAAACCTTGAAAAGGAACAGTGATTAGGAGACAGTTTATGTGGGGCACAGACCCCTTAAAGAGTAAAAGGGTGTATCTAAAATTATAACTTATATTAATATAAGTTAATTTTATTTTTTATTGTTTGTTGTTATTTTAACTTTGTTATATTTAATCATATATTTTGTGTAAAAATGTTTACATTGTATTATTAGGTAAGATTTTCCCTATTGAGAAATTAGTTGTAGTAAAAGATATTAGTAAATAAATAATATCCTTAAGTTATTATAATTTATAATTATTAATAATCATGTTTAATACTTATCAAGCTAAATGGCTTAATCTTGCTTTACTGTTTGATTCACAACAAATCTTACAGTCGCGTAAGCGGGGCATTAGATCACAAGATACAATAAGGAAAGGTCTTGGATTATTGGAAAAGCTACGCTAGGGATGTTAGTCCTTCAATATTTAGAAATAAATTCTAAATAATTGATATAATATTGGGTTAATTTCAAGAATTACTTATATAAGTAAATTTGAAGCGAAGTTTATTTTTAGATTAAAAATAAAATTGTTCAACGACTAAAGGTGAGTTATATAACAATACTCCTTTTTAATACCCAACATTTTTTTTTATTAAATAAGTTAGTTTTAATATTATTAAATTAAAATTTGAAAAAAAATAATATAAAATTAAAAAATACTTTGAATTTAAATAAAAGTAATATATTTGATAAATATATTAATAATAAATATAAATTAGTACCACTTAAATCTCCAAATATATTTGAACCTGGGAAATATTTTCCTTCTGAATCTAAAGAATGAACTAATAATATTTATTATTTTAATTCTAATTACATTAAAAATTTACCTGTTTATGATTTAAGTATAAATAAATTGTTAAGAAATTATTTTGAATTATATTTAAATTTTAAAAATATTAAATCAAAAATTTTATTAGCTAAAAAAAAATATGCATCTTTTAATAAAATATTTGTTAGTAAAGCTGAACTAAAACATACAAGCTCTAAAGTTATAATTACTATTTATGTTTTTAATAGAGAAAGAATTGTTTTAAAAAAGAAACTAAAAAAATTAAAAATACCTTTAAAAAAAATAAGAAAGATTTTTTTTATTTATAATGGTATTTTAAGTAAAAAATTAAAAAAAAAATTGTATAAAAATTTGATTTTTATAAAAAGAACTAAATTAAAATTCAATATTAATAATTTAAAATTTAAAGATATATTATTATATAAATTAAGTAAATTATTAAGTAGATTTTATAAAAAAAAAGTAGAATTTAATATTGTTAATTTAAAATCTTTTGAATATAATGCTAATATACTTACAGATATTTTAAGAAGAAAAATGAGAAATAGATATGCTCATATTTTTAAAATATCGAAATTTATTTTAAAAAAAATTGATGAATTAAATAAAATAAATAAAATAAATGAAATAAATGAAAGAATTAATAAAAAAATAAAAATTACAAATGTAAATTCAAATAATTTAGAAAATAAGTATAAAAATATAAATATTAATACCATAGTTAAAAATATTAATTTAAATGAAACTATCCAAAATTTATATAATACTAAAAATCATAATAATGAAGAATTTATATTTAATTCAATTGAATTAAAAAAATTAGGAGGTATAAGATTAGAATTAAAAGGTAGATTAACTAGACGTTATAGAGCTGATAGATCATTATATAAATTAAAATTAAAAGGGAATTTTAGAAATATAAGCAATTCATCCGTAGTTTACAGAGGAAATACCAATTCTAATCTAGAATATTCAATGAATATATCTAAACGTCGTACTGGGGCCTTTGCAGTAAAAGGTTGAATTAGTGGAAAATAATAAGACTTAATTAAAAATAATAAAAAAAAATGAAGAAATAGTCTGAACCATTTTGTGAAAAATGGAAATAAAATTTTATGATAACAAGTTGAACAGGCTAATTTGCGCAAGAGTGTGCAAAATGAGTGCGCGGTTTGGCACCTCGATGTCGGCTTAACTTATCCTCATGGATGCAGAAACTATGTAGGGTACGACTGTTCGTCGATTAAAAAGTTACATGAGCTGGGTTAAATACGTCGTGAGACAGTATGGTTTCTATCTTCTAGAGGGAATTAGAATATAATAAGGATTAACCTTGTACGAAAGGAACCTGGGCAACGCCTTATATCCGAAAGGAGATAGCGGTTTTGTTAACCTCTGGTTTATCTGTTGTTTATGTGCCCAGATATTAATTTAGGTATAATAATTATTATACAGGGATGTTACTTTCACTTAGGTAAATGTATAACATAGGCATGGCAGAAAAGCTAAGTTAGCCAGAGATAAGTACTGAAAGCATATAAGTACGAAGCTCACCTTAAGATATTTCTTAAATATACGTAAAATAATATTACGTAATAGGCTTAGTTTGTAATAATTTAGAAATTTTTAGATACTAAGTACTAATTAGTATAAATAACTGAATATTTATCCGTATCTTATATTTTTAGCCCGGTTAGCATAAAAGTAATGCAATTGTTTTGTAATCAATAGACACAAGTGCGATACTTGTACTAGGCTTAGATCATTAATTAATTACAAATTATTAAAAAAAATTAATTATAATTAATTATAATATTTTTTTTAATATAAACTTTAGTTGATTTTAAAGTAAAATAATTAGTATTTATTTTAACTATTATAAACTTTTAAGTAAGAGATTTGTTAAATTTATGAAAAATTAATTTATAATATTTATATAAATATATAATTTAAAATAAAGTTAAATTTATCTTATACCTTATAAGATATAATTTTCTTTATGATCTAAAAATAAATCAATATAAAAATAACTTTTTTCAATAAAATTTGCGGTATAGTGTAAAAGTAACATATGTGGCTCATGCCCACATGAAAAAGGTGCGATTCCTTTATCCGCATTAATTTATTATAATATTTATATATTATAATATAAAGGACTAGTAGACAAGTGGATATGTCATAGCTTTTTCAATGCTAAGATCGCGGGTTCGAATCCTGCCTAGTTTAAATTTTAGAGGCTATAGCTTAATTGGTAGAGCATACTGCTCATAACAGTACTAATGAGTGTTCGATTCACTCTAGCCTTACGCTGCGGTATAGTGTAAAAGTAACATATGTGGCTCATGCCCACATGAAAAAGGTGCGATTCCTTTATCCGCATTAATTTATAATCCGAGTGCTGGAATGGTAGACAGTGCAAGCTTAAGTTTTGCTGGTTAATAGCCGTGAACGTTCGAGTCGTTCCTCGGATAAGTATGAAAAATTTTTTATACTAAAGATTAAAAATAAAATAAAAAAAATTAAAATTTATTAGGCTATAATTAATGTCTAAAATAAAAATCTAGGTAATACGAATTTGATTATTAAAATAAAAAAAGGTTTTTTTATTTTAATTCTAAAAGCAACTGTAATTTAATGGTAAAATAATCAGTTTCCACCTGAAATTTATCGGTTCAATTCCGATTAGTTGTAGAGGGGATATAGTATAAGGGTAATACAGCTAAGTTGCACCTAGCTATTTTAGGTTCGAATCCTAATATCTCCATTAAAAAGCCCGAGAAGCTCAATTGGTTGAGCGAAACACTGAAGCTGTTTAGGTTGTAGGTTCGAATCTTACCTTGGGCATAAAATATTAGTTTATCAACATAAAATTTTTAGTAGATGTGCTGAAATTGGTAGACAGGTTCTGTTTAGGCCAGAATGGTTTAAATACCATGCAAGTTCAAATCTTGTCATCTATATATTTAATATGTTGTGGACTAATGGGTAAGTCATAAATTTTTGGTATTTACTATTGAGTGTTCGAATCGCTCCAACATAATAGAATTAAAAAAAAGTTTAATTTTAGGTAGATATAGCTTAATAGGTAGAGCGCTTGAGTGTGGATCAAGATGTTTTTGGTTCGAGTCCAAATATTTACCCTTTTTTAATGTAATAGTAAAAATATTTACATCTTATAAGCTTGAATAGTTTAAAGGTAAAACCTTATTTTCATACGATAATGATAGGTGTTCGATTCACCTTTCAAGCTAGACATAACTAAATATGTCTATTTAATTAAAAAAATGCTTTTAATTTCAATACTATCTTTATTACTTTCTAATGCCGTTACTATACGACGAGATATATCTATACTTTTTAATAGAGTAGCTATAATTGCTTTAGTTTATTCTATATTACATAGTACAATAACTATATTTATTATGGGTAAAGGTATAAGTTTACATGGAGGTTTACTTAATATTACAAGTATTACACAAATTTTTGATATTTTTATATTTTTAATTAGTATATTAATATTACAATTAACTAGTTTTTATCCTAGAAAAGTATGGGTACCTGAACATTCTTCAGTAACACAATTATTACTAAATAATTTTGTTTTTTATAGAACTAAAATTATTAATAAAATGGGAGAACATTTAAGAATTATAGAATATCCTTTAATATTATTATTTATAATTACTGGAGCTGTTTTTTTAATTTCTACTAGTGATTTAATATCTGTATTTCTTTCTATAGAATTACAAAGTTATGGTTTATATTTATTAAGTACTATATATAGAAATTCAGAATTATCTACTACAGGTGGTTTAATGTATTTTTTATTAGGGGGTTTAAGTTCATGTTTTATATTATTAGGTACAAGTTTATTATATGCTAATTCAGGTACTACTAATCTAGATGCTTTATATGCTATCACTAGTATTAGTGATAATACAGATTTATGATATAAACCTTTTTATATAAATTTTTCTTTACTTATATTTAGTATAGGATTTTTATTTAAAGTAAGTGCCGCCCCTTTTCATTTTTGATCTCCTGATGTTTATGACGCTATACCTACAATAGTTACTACATTTGTAGCTATAATAGCTAAAATTTCAATATTTGTATTTTTATTAGAGATAGTTTTTTATACTAAAAATTATTTTTCAGATTTTAATTGAACATATGGTTTATTAATTAGTTCTTTATTATCAATGATAATAGGAACTGTAGTAGGTTTAACTCAATTTAGAATAAAAAGATTATTTGCTTATAGTACTATTTCTCACGTAGGATTTATTTTATTAGCTTTAAGTATATCTAGCGTAGAATCTACTCAAGCTTTTATTTTTTATCTAATGCAATATTCTATTAGTAATTTAAATGCTTTCTTAATATTAATAGCTATAGGATTTTCTTTATATTATTATATTAGTGATAATAAAGAATACAAAGAATTATTAGATAAAGATAATTCACCTATACAATTAATTAGTCAATTAAAAGGTTATTTTTATATAAATCCTGCTTTATCTTTAAGTTTAGTTATTACTATATTCTCTTTTGCAGGTATACCTCCACTTGTTGGATTCTTTGCTAAACAGATGGTATTAAGTGCTGCTTTAGATAACGGTTATATATTCTTATCTTTAATTGCTATATTAACAAGTGTAATAGGTGCTGTATATTATTTAAATATTATAAAAGAAATTTTCTTTTATTCACCTCAATATAAAGTAAATCCATTATTAAATAATTTAAATTTTAATGGTAATATATATAACAAACAAAATATTTTAATTAAATCTATTACTTTTAAATATAATAATATTGTAATATCTAGTCCGATAGCTATTACAATATCTGTAATAACATTAATTATATTATTATTTATATTTGTAAATAAAGAATGATTAAGTATGAGTACCATATTGGTACAATTTTTATTTAATTATTAAATGTCTAGTTTAAGTATATTCTTTATATTAGTACTTATTATAGCAGCTCTTTTTTTAGTTATTAATTTAGTATTTGCACCTCATAATCCTAAGAATTGAACCGGGAAATCAATAATTAATTGGGATAAACTGCCAAACTCCGGGGACGCCTTAAAGATTCTGATACCAAGCTATATATGAAAATATATGAGTGGCTGAACTAATTACTCAGGTATGGTAACAAGTCAGAATATATACGAAAGTTCAATAGGTAATCGCGGATCTAAGTCAGTTAAATGTAAAAGTTTAACTGTAAAAGAGCAACGAGTAGACGGTAGTTGCATTAAATATATCAATAAAAAATATAATTTAATGTTAAAGTGTACTCTAGTGGGCTTCGAAAGAAGTTATCAAGTCAAAATCCCTTCTAACCCTATAAATTTTATAAGAAATTTATCTACACTAGATTCTAAACTAGATCCTTCATATATTTCTGGATTCACAGATGGTGAAGGTTCTTTTATATTAACTATAATAAAGGATAATAAATATAAATCAGGTTGACGTGTGACATGTAGATTTATAATAAGTTTACATAAAAAAGATTTAATGTTATTAGTTAAGATTAAAGACTTTTTTAATACTGGTAGTATATTTAACACGGGTACAGATGCTTCACAATTCCGTGTAGAATCCTTAAAAGGTTTAGAAAATATAATTAACCATTTTAATAAATATCCTTTAAAAACAAGGAAACAAGCTGATTTTGAATTATTTAAATTAGCTTATAATTTAATTAAAGATAAAAATCATACCACAAAGGATGGATTATTAAAGCTTGTTGCTTTAAAGGCAAGTATGAACAATGGTTTAAACAATGAATTAGAAATAACTTTTCCTGATATTGTTCCTATCTTAAAACCTGAAATTTCTTTATCTAAAAATATAGAACCTCTTTGATTAACAGGATTTACTGATGCTAAAGGTTGCTTTAGTATTGTAATTTTTAAAAGTAAAATATCTAAAAATGGAGAAGTAGCTAAATTATGTTTTATTTTAACTCAAAGTATTAAAGACGAATGTTTAATCAAAAGTTTAATAGAATATTTAGGATGTGGTTATACAAGTTTAGATAATAAAGGAACAATTGATTTTAATGTATCTGATTTTTCTAGTATAAAAGATATTATTATTCCATTTTATAAAAAATATTGTTTACATGGTAATAATAATTCAGATTTCACAGATTTTAGTAAAGTTGTATCATTAATTAAAAAAAAAAAACATTTAACTCAAAAAGGTTTTGATGAAATAAAAAAAATCCGAGATAAAATGAACATAAAAAGAAAACAATTAATTACTTAAATCAATTATAAATCTATAGGTATGAGAAATTTGACTCAAACGTATCAAGAAAAATATTCTATTTTTGAATGTGGATTTCACAGTTTTTTAGGTCAAAATAGAAGTCAATTTACTATAAAATTTTTTATATATGCACTTATATTCCTTCTTCTAGACTTAGAAATATTATTAATATTTCCTTTTGGAGTTAGTAGTTATACTAATGATTTATATGGATTAATCATAGTTTTAGGTTTTATAACAATTGTTACAATAGGTTTTGTTTATGAATTAGGTAAAAATGCTTTAAAAATAGATAGCAGACAATCTTTAATTAAAACTAATACAAAAAATATAAAAATATTCACACTATAAAAATAACAATGTATAATTTAAATTAATGTTTTATATAAAATATATTATCATAAATAATATATTTTAATAATATACTAATACCATAGTGTATTTGTATACAAGTACCATAATGTATTTGTAATTAATTAATATTAAATAAATATTCATTAAATAATTCACATATCAAAAGTAGGACAACTTTAAATAAATATAATGATACAAGTAGCTAAAATCATAGGAACAGGTTTAGCCACCACAGGTTTAATAGGAGCTGGGGTTGGGATTGGTGTAGTTTTTGGAGCATTAATTTTAGGTGTTGCTAGAAATCCTTCAATGAGAGGACAATTGTTCTCATATGCAATTTTAGGGTTTGCGTTCTCGGAAGCCACAGGGTTATTTGCCTTAATGATGGCATTCCTTTTACTATATGTAGCGTAACCAACCTAGGGGGTAGATGGAGTTAACTTTTAAAATGATAAATAATCAGTTACAAGAGGTCACACCTGTTGGAACTTTGGAAACCGCTATTGCATTTATTTTTGTTGTTGCTGGTGTAACCTACTCATTCTTTGAGGTTGCTGGCTTACTGGAAAATGTTGGAGAATTACAGACAAATATAGAGGAGTTATCTCAAAGTATAAGAGATACAAGATTATTACTATCTGAAGTAACAAACCCTATACGTCAGTCTCATGAACTTTTAATTGTAACGCCTCATATGTATGCAGTTACCGAGGCGTTAGGTAATATTAATCAAAATTTAGAGAATTTAAGCTCAACATATGCTCAATCTCTTCAGTTACCACCTCATGTTGTAAACCCTGCGGAAGTTAATCAGTTAAGTTATGAGATTGACCGGCTTATTATAGAAAGAGATGAGTTAAATAATATTTTACGTATACCAAGAGCAGTAGACCACTTTTATCGAAATTATGCTAGAACAGCTCCTGATGAAAATATTACGGATTTCATGGTGGTAAATGAGGGACTTTTAGCAGAATATGAAAAATTTTCGGCTATAATTGATAAAATTATAGAGATGAAAAATAATATAAATAGGTCTTAGTTCCAGATTCTTATTACTAATATTTAAATAAAATAATAACTAAAAAAATAAAACCAGAAAGAAAAATTTAATAATTATAATTGAATAATAAATTATAAACAATGGGAATTTATTATTCAATAACCCTTATAATTTAATGAAAAATATAGTATATTTATATATAAATATATTGAGATAAGTGTTCAAGTCACTTGAAGGGAACCTTAACTTAAGATTTTAAGTTAATAAACTTATATAGACGGTTTTATTATTATAAATATATAGCTTAATGATTAATCTTAATCTATAATGTTATTCTTTAATTCTATATACTAAAAAAATAATTTTTAGTTATATAGATAAAATTTATTTTATATAATATATGAATTTATTTTTAAATAATTTAATAATTAAATTAGATGCACCTGAAGCTTGAGGAATTTATTTCCAAGATAGTGCTACTCCTCAAATGGAAGGATTAGTAGAATTACATGATAATATTATGTATTATTTAGTAATAATATTATTTGCTGTAGGATGAATGTTATTATCTATTATAAGAAATTTTTCTATTAATGTTTCACCTATATCACATAAATATTTAAATCACGGTACATTAATAGAATTAATTTGAACTATTACTCCAGCTGTTATATTAATTTTAATAGCTTTCCCTTCTTTTAAATTATTATATTTAATGGATGAAGTTAGTGATCCTTCAATGTCTATTTTAGCAGAAGGACATCAATGATATTGAAGTTACCAATATCCTGATTTCTTAGATTCTAGTGAGGAATTTATAGAATTTGATTCATATATAATACCTGATTCTGATTTAGAAGAAGGAAGTTTAAGAATGTTAGAAGTGGATAATAGAGTAATAATCCCAGAATTAACACATATTAGATTTATTATAACATCAGGTGATGTTATACATTCTTTTTCTTGTAGTCCTTTAGGTATAAAATGTGATGCTTACCCTGGTAGATTAAATCAAGTATCTGTTTTCGTTAATAGAGAAGGAGTTTTTTATGGACAATGTTCTGAAATATGCGGAATATTACATAGTTCTATGCCTATTGTTATTGAATCAGTTTCTCTAGAAAAATTCTTAACATGACTTGAAGAACAATAATTTAATATATATATCTTAAATTAATATAATTTTATAGATAAAATTATGTTAATAGGTGTGTTAGCTTAATTGGTTAAGCGTAGTACTACGGTTACTAAGATTTTGAGTTCAAGTCTCTTACACATCTAGTGGTTTAAATTTACCCTTAATTCCAGTATTATTTTAGTAAACCTTGGGTCGTTGCAATTTGATTCTATATATGAATATAGCTTTAATACTATTTTTAATAGGTATTTTAGGTTTCGTTTTAAATAAAAAAAATATAATTCTAATGCTTATTTCAATTGAAATAATGCTTTTATCTATAACGTTCCTAATTTTAATTAGTTCACTTAATATTGACGATATAATAGGTCAAACTTATGCAGTATATATAATAATAGTAGCTGGTGCAGAATCAGCAATAGGTTTAGGTATTTTAGTAGCCTTTTATAGATTAAGAGGAAGTATCGCAATACCATATAAATAATGTATTTAACTATTATTATTTTACCTTTATTAGGATCGATAGTTTCTGGCTTTTTTGGCCGAAAAGTTGGAGTACGTGGAGCACAAATTATAACATGTACAAGTATAATAATTACTACTATTTTAGCTATTATAACTTTTTTTGAAGTAGGTTTTAATAATATTGTTTTATCTATTAATTTATTTAGATGAATAGATAGTGAATGATTTAATATTATATGAGGATTTCAATTTGATAGTTTAACTGTATCTATGTTAATTCCTGTTTTAATTATTAGTTCTTTGGTTCATCTTTATTCTATAGGTTATATGAATGGAGATCCTCATAATCAGAGATTTTTTAGTTATTTAAGTTTATTCACATTTATGATGATAATATTGGTAACAGCTAATAATTATTTATTAATGTTTGTAGGATGAGAAGGTGTAGGAATTTGTTCTTATCTTTTAGTAAGTTTCTGATTTACTAGAATAGCTGCAAATCAAAGTTCTATGTCTGCTTTTTTAACTAATAGAGTAGGTGATTGTTTTTTAACAATAGGAATGTTTGCAATATTATGATCTTTAGGTAATTTAGATTATAGTACTGTTTTTTCATTAGCACCTTATGTTAATGAAAATATAATAATAATAATAGGAATATGTTTATTAATAGGTGCTATGGCTAAAAGTTCTCAAGTAGGTCTTCATGTATGATTACCTATGGCTATGGAGGGTCCTACTCCTGTTTCAGCTTTAATTCATGCTGCTACAATGGTTACTGCAGGTGTATACTTATTAATGCGTTCTTCTCCATTGATAGAATATAGTTCAATTATATTATTATTATGTTTATGATTAGGAGCTATAACTACTGTATTTAGTTCTCTTGTAGGTTTTTTCCAACAAGATATAAAAAAAGTTATTGCTTATTCAACTATGTCTCAATTAGGTATGATGGTTATAGCTGTAGGTTTATCTTCTTATAATGTTGCATTATTCCATCTGATTAATCATGCCTTTTATAAAGGATTATTATTCTTAGGTGCAGGAGCAGTTATACACGCAATGGCTGATAATCAAGATTTTAGAAAATATGGAGGATTAATATCTTTCTTACCTTTAAGTTATTCTGTTATATTAATAGCAAGTTTAAGTTTAGTAGCTTTCCCTTTTATGACTGGATTTTATAGTAAAGATTTCATATTAGAATCTGCCTACGGACAATATTCTTTTAGTAGTATTACAGTTTATATTATAGCTGTAATAGGTGCTATATTTACTACTTTATATTCAGTTAAAGTTCTTTATTTAACTTTCTTAACTAACCCTAATGGACCTTTAATAAATTATAAACATGCTCATGAAAGCGACATATTTATGAGTTTACCTTTAGTTATATTAGCTATATTTTCTATATTTTTTGGATTTATAACTAAAGATATTTTTATTGGTTTAGGTTCAGGATTTTTTTTAGATAATAGTATATTTATTCACCCTAATTCCGAGATAATGATAAATACAGAATTTGGTGTTTCTACTTATTGAAAATTGTTACCCTTTGTATTTACTGTATCTTTTAGTGTTATAGCAATAGTATTATCTGAGTTCTTATCTGAACTTGTAGTTAACTTCAAGTTATCTAGAATTGGTTATACTATTTTTGGATTTTTTAATCAAAGATTCTTAGTTGAATTCTTTTACAATAAATATATAACAAATTTGATTTTAAATTTAGGAGGGCAAACTGTCAAAATATTAGATAAAGGAAGTATAGAATTATTAGGACCATATGGACTTGAAACAGGTTTAATTAAAGCAAGTAAAAATATATCATATTTAAACCAAGGAATAGTAACTAATTATGCTTTATTTATTCTAGTTGGATTTATTTCTTATAATATAGTTACGTTATTTGTAGGAAATATTTCTATAGTAACATTAATTTTATTATTAGGATTACTATTACCATTTAATTTTTTTAATTCTAAGTATTAATAATTAATTATTATACTTCATTTTATAACAATAAATTAGTATATGTTACATAATAATACCCAAATTAAAACGGTTCTTATTGTAGAGAATTAAAAAATTAAATAAATGAGGATATTAAAAAATAATACGATTTTTAAGTTAATCAATTCTTATCTTATAGATGCATCACAACCTAGTAATATTAGCTACTTGTGAAATTTTGGTTCATTATTAGCAGTATGTCTAGGAATACAAATTATAACAGGTGTTACATTAGCTATGCATTATAGTCCTAGTATATTAGAAGCTTTTAATTCAGTAGAACATATTATGAGAGATGTTAATAATGGATGATTAGTTCGTTATTTACACAGTAATACAGCTTCAGCTTTCTTTTTTTTAGTTTATTTACATATAGCTAGAGGTATTTATTATGGATCTTATAGATCACCAAGAACATTAACTTGAACTATTGGTGTAATAATATTTATACTTATGATAGCTATAGGATTCTTGGGTTATGTTTTACCTTATGGTCAAATGTCATTATGAGGTGCAACAGTTATAACTAATCTTATTAGTGCTATACCTTGAATTGGTCAAGATATTGTTGAGTTTATTTGAGGAGGTTTCAGTGTTAATAATGCAACTTTAAATAGATTCTTTTCATTACATTTTGTATTACCTTTTGTTTTAGCAGCTTTAGTTTTAATGCATTTAATTGCACTTCACGATACAGCTGGTTCAGGTAATCCTTTAGGTGTTGCAGGTACTTTTGATAGAGTACCTTTTGCTCCTTATTACTTATTTAAAGATTTAATTACTATATTTCTCTTTATATTTGTTTTAAGTTTCTTTGTTTTCTTTATGCCTAATGCTCTAGGAGATAGTGATAATTATATAATGGCAAATCCTATGCAAACTCCAGCCGCTATTGTTCCTGAATGATAAAGTAAAATAAATGTCATTCTAAAATCTCGAGAATTGCTGGAAATTCCTCCTATAGGACAATCAGCAAGAGAATATTATATTGAATTAATTTTAATAAAAAGATCTTCAGAGACTATGCACGAGACAATTATAAATAATTGAAGATATAGTCCGAACATAATAGAAATATTATGAATTTAACAAACCATCAATAGATTTATTACCTTTCTATGCTATATTAAGATCTATTCCTAATAAATTATTAGGAGTTATAACAATGTTTGCTGCTATATTAGTATTACTTACTTTACCTTTCACTGATTTAGGTAGATCAAGAGGTTTCCAATTTAGACCTATAAGCAAATTAACTTTCTATTTATTTGGAGTAGTTTTTATAACATTAGGTCGTTTAGGTTCAGTTCACGTAGAAGATCCATTTATTTTAATGGGACAAATCTACGCAGTGGCATATTTTAGTTATTTTTTAATAATACTGCCTATAGTTAGCGTATTAGAAAATAGCCTAACAGATCTATCAATATCTGTAAAATAAAAAATTAAAAAAAATATGACAAGAAACAACTATAATTTAAACAACATAATACAAGACTGACAGGCGGCATATAGACTTAACGAGAGTTCGGCTTTTTTACGAAAAGAGCAAATGGTGCACTATATTAATAGACATAGTCTTAAAGTAAATTATGAAATTAAGCCAAACTCAGAAGGGTTTAGAAGAATAGAAGAAGTTACTAAAAGATTTTTGGCTGAATCAGATCAATTGGTAAGTTCAGTACCTTATACTTGAAATCCTGCAAACTTACGACAACTTCCATCTATCCCTAATTTAGAAGGATGTCTAGTTTTAAAAGTTAGCCCTCAAGCTAATTTTGGTAGATTCAAGCCTGAACCTTTTGATAGAGCTTCTCATGCAATGCTAGAAGCTCTGGATTCTCCTTTTGATATGAGTAATATACATCACCTTATGTATAATAATAATATGACTACATTAGTCATAATGATAAGTTCTACATATGCTCTAATAAAAATTATACCTATAGTTAAATCAAAATTTATATTCATGACGAATAATTTAATGGATAATCCTACAGAAATACAGATTAATTATATAAAAAGTCGTCCTGGAATATATCGTATTTTAAATCAATATATACTTGAAGGTAAAGATATCAGCATGCTTTGTTCAGATTCGGATCCTACTACACGTTTCATGTTTAAGAGACTTATGCATGAAAGTATCTTCAATACACCTAGTTCAGGTTTGAATGAAGTAAAATTAATGAACGTACATGCTAACTCTTTAGCGGATGCGGTGAAAAAATCTCACATGTCAAGTGATTGAGCATTTGTAGATTTTCCTCCAAATTTTATATCTAATTATAAACAATTAATAAATGAACTATTTGGTGTTAAAAATATTATGACAAATTTACTAAATAAACCTACGTGTGTTAAAGAACTAGCTGATGTAGATATACTACCTTTTTACCAAGAAGAGCTTCAGAGACTTAACGATATAGCACATGTTAATGCTATAGCATATATAGATTTAATAACGCATGCTGCTATTTCTACACTAGGATAATAAATATATTTTAAAATTACAATATTATATAATAAATTAAATATTTATTATATAATAAGATTATGATGTAGATGGTTTACACTTAGATTGCAAATCTAAAGTATGAGGTTCGATTCCTCCGTAATCTTCATGGATCTTTAAATAAATATTAATCAAAGTATATAATTCTTATTAGCTTAATGGTAGAGCAAGATACTTCTAATATCAAGATTCTAGTTCGAATCTAGAATAAGAGTTTTCATTTTTACAATTTTTAATTTCAAAATTTAATACTATTTAGTTAAATATTTATATTACCATCAATACTTTTAAAAATAAAAATTATATTTTAAATTCTTCTATCTCTATGCCAATAGAAAGATGATTCCTTTCTACAAATGCTAAAGATATTGGAACTCTTTACTTAATATTTTCATTATTATCAGGTTTATTAGGAACAGCTTTTTCTGTATTAATAAGAATGGAGCTTAGTGGACCAGGTGTTCAATATATAGCTGATAATCAATTATATAATAGTATAATTACAGCTCACGCTATTTTAATGATTTTCTTCATGGTTATGCCTGCATTAATTGGTGGATTTGGTAATTTCTTATTACCTCTATTAGTTGGTGGACCTGATATGGCATTCCCTAGACTAAATAATATAAGTTTTTGATTATTACCTCCTAGTTTAATCTTATTAGTATTTTCAGCATGTATAGAAGGTGGAGCAGGTACAGGTTGAACTATTTACCCTCCATTATCTGGAATACAAAGTCATAGTGGTCCTAGTGTGGATTTAGCTATATTTGCTTTACATTTATCAGGAGTAAGTAGTTTATTAGGTGCAATTAATTTTATAACTACAGTAGTTAATATGAGAACACCAGGTATAAGATTACATAAATTATCTTTATTTGGATGAGCTGTTGTTATCACAGCAGTTTTATTATTATTATCTTTACCTGTTTTAGCCGGTGGTATTACTATGGTTTTAACAGATAGAAATTTTAATACTTCTTTCTTTGAAACAGCAGGAGGTGGAGATCCCGTTTTATTCCAACATCTTTTCTGATTCTTTGGTCATCCTGAGGTTTACATTTTAATTATACCAGGTTTTGGTATAATTAGTACAACTATTTCAGCCAATTCTAATAAATCAGTCTTTGGATATATAGGTATGGTATATGCTATGATGTCTATTGGTATATTAGGATTTATAGTTTGAAGTCATCACATGTATACTGTAGGTTTAGATGTAGATACTAGAGCTTATTTTACAGCAGCTACATTAATTATAGCTGTACCTACTGGTATTAAAATATTCTCATGATTAGCAACTTGTTATGGAGGTTCTATTAAATTAACTCCTTCTATGCTATTTGCTTTAGGTTTTGTATTTATGTTTACAATTGGAGGATTAAGTGGAGTTCTTTTAGCTAATGCTGCTTTAGATACAGCTTTCCATGATACTTATTATGTAGTAGCTCATTTCCATTATGTTTTAAGTATGGGAGCTGTATTTGCTTTATTTAGTGGATGATATTTCTGAATACCTAAAATATTAGGTTTAAGTTATAATATGTTATTATCTAAAGTTCATTTCTGAATATTATTTATAGGGGTTAATTTAACATTCTTTCCTCAACATTTCTTAGGTCTACAAGGAATGCCACGTAGAATAAGTGATTACCCTGATGCTTTTGCAGGTTGAAATTTCGTTAGTAGTTTTGGTTCTATAGTTAGTGTTATAGCTTCAGGGTTATTTTTATATATTGTTTACAAACAATTAATAGATAATAATCCTGTAGGTAGATTCCCTTGACTAATGCCTCAATATTTTACTGATGCTTTACAAGCATTATTAAATAGAAATTATCCTAGTTTAGAATGAGCTTTAACTAGTCCACCTAAACCTCATGCATTTGTAAGTCTTCCTTTACAATCTAATGTAACTAATTTCTCTTAATTATAAATGTATATATATATATATGTATTTGTATAGGTATATATATTATTATTATTAGCTTAATGGTAAAGCAAAATATTAAAAAATATTTTTAATTTAGTTCAAATCTAAAATAATAATATAAAACTATTTTATTATGATTATAATATATTATTATTATCATTACTATAAAATAAAGAATTTTTATTTAAAAATGTTATATTTTCCTACCTTAATTTCTATTATAGAAGTTGTTTTAGTATTGGTTCCTGCTTTACTTGCCGTAGCATATGTAACAGTGGCTGAAAGAAAAACAATGGCTAGCATGCAAAGAAGATTAGGTCCTAATGCTGTAGGTTATTATGGATTATTACAAGCATTTGCAGATGCTTTAAAACTTCTATTAAAAGAATATGTAGCTCCAACTCAAGCTAACAGTGTATTATTTTTTTTAGGTCCTGTAATAACTTTAGTGTTCTCATTATTAGGTTATGGTGTTATACCCTACGGACCTGGATTAGCCATTAGTGATTTTAATTTAGGTATTTTTTATTTATTAGCTGTATCATCTTTAGCTACATATGGTATATTATTAGCTGGTTGAAGTGCTAATAGTAAATATGCTTTTTTAGGTTCTTTAAGAAGTACTGCTCAGTTAATTAGCTATGAATTAGTTTTAAGTTCTGCTATATTATTAGTAATTTTTTTAACAGGTAGTTTAAATTTAACTGTTAATATGGAAGCACAAAGAGCTATTTGATTTATATTACCTTTATTTCCTATATTTATAATATTTTTCATAGGTTCTGTAGCTGAAACTAATAGAGCTCCTTTTGATTTAGCTGAGGCTAGTTAGGTTTGGCCTCATTAAAGATCACAAATTGCTGGAAAATCTTATTATCATATAAGAAAATCAGCAGGTAATCTATTTAATGTTGTAAGCTTTAAATAGAGTCTTCAGAGACTAAAGGTGATCATTTAATATTTTATATTAAATATGATATAGTCCAAACATCTATATAAATAGATGATTAATATATATTAAAATTGTATATTTATAAATATAATATTTAATTTAATGGAATCTGAACTAGTTAGTGGATTTATGACAGAGCACGCTGCTGTAGTATTTGTATTCTTTTTCTTAGCAGAATACAGTAGTATTGTTTTAATGTGTATATTAACAAGTATATTATTTATAGGAGGATATTTATTTATAGGTAGTTCTCTAATAAATTTAACTTTATACATTTCTGGTACTAACTTTATAATTAATAGTATAATAAATAGTCCGATTTTAGAAGGTTTATTATATGGTTTAAGTTTAGGTATAAAAAGTTCTATGATGGTATTTGTATTTATTTGAGTTAGAGCTTCATTTCCTAGAATTAGATTTGATCAATTAATGGCATTCTGTTGAACTGTATTACTACCAATTATATTTGCAATAATAATATTAATACCAGCTATTTTATATAATTTTATATTATTTCCTATCAATATTAGTTTACTTTAATATATAAATATAATATTTATATATAACCATAAGATTTCTTACATATGGTGTATATTTCTTTATTTCAAATTAATATTTTAGGCTTACTTATATACTATAAAAATAAAAAAGGAATGTTACTATCTTTTTTATTATTAGTACCTTTAATAGGTATTTTTTTTATTGCTGGAACTATTTCTTATGAAAATAATGTACTAAAAACCACGTATTATAAAAATATTGCTTTAATTACATCTATAATAAATTTAATTATATCTTTAATTGTATATATATTATTTGATTCTAATACAAATCAATTTCAATTTGTACAAGAACATTATAATTTAAGTTTTTTTGATATTTATTTAGGAGTAGACGGTATATCTATATATTTTGTATTATTAACTACAATAATAATGCCAATTGCTATATTATCTAATTGAAATTCAATAACAGAAAATGTAAAATCTTATTTAATAATAATGTTATTATTAGAAACATTATTATTAGCTATTTTTTTAGTTTTAGATATTTTATTGTTTTATGTATTTTTTGAAAGTACATTACCTCCTTTATTCTTATTAATTGGTTTATTTGGATCTAGTAATAAAGTTAGAGCAAGTTTTTATATATTTTTATATACATTATGAGGATCTCTATTTTTATTACTATGTATATTAGCCATGTCTTCAATTATGGGTACTACAGATTTTGATGCATTATTTAAAACTAATTTTGATTATATTACACAATTATTTTTATTCGGAGGAATATTTTTATCATTTGCGGTTAAAACTCCTACAATTTTTTTAAATAACTGATTATTAAAAGCTCACGTTGAATCACCTTTAGGTGGAAGTATAGTACTAGCTGCTATAGTTTTAAAAACTAGTTTATATGGTATTTGTAGGTTAATTTTACCAATATTACCAAAAGCTTCTATTAATTTTACATATATTGTTTATGTAATAGGAGTTATTACAATAATTTATGCTAGTTTCAGTACATTAAGAACTACAGATATTAAAGAATTAATAGCTTATAGTTCTGTGTCTCATGCTGCAGTTTATTTAATAGGAATATTTAGTAATACAATACAAGGTATAGAAGGAAGTATACTTTTAGGTTTAGGACACGGATTTGTTTCAAGTGGTCTATTTATATGTGCAGGAGGTATATTATATGATAGATCTGGAACTAGATCTATTTATTTTTATAAAGGTATAGCTCAAATTATGCCATTATTTTCTTTATTATTCTTTATATTGTCTTTAGGTAACTGTGGTGTTCCTTTAACTTTAAATTTCGTAGGTGAATTTATGTCTCTTTACGGGGTATTTGAAAGATTACCTTTATTAGGAGTATTTGCTAGTTCATCTATTATATTCTCAGCTGCTTATACAATATATATGTTTAATAGAATAGCATTTGGTGGTACATTTAGTAAATTTTTCTTAGAAAATATAACTGATATTACAAAAAGAGAATTTTTCTTACTTTTAATTTTAGTATTATTTACTGTAATTTTTGGTATATATCCTTCTTTTATATTAGATGGTCTGCATTATTCTGTAACAAGCTTAATTTATTATTCATAAGATTTTCAATTAAATAATTAAGATTAATATTTAAATATTTAATTAAAAAAAAAATAACAATGCCACAATTAGTACCTTTTTATTTTTTAAATGAAGTAATATTTACTTTTACTATAATTACAATAATTTTATATCTATCATCTAAATATATATTACCAAGATTTGTACGTTTATTTTTATCACGTACATTTATATCAAAACTTTTTGATAATAAATAATTATAATATAATTGTATTAAACAAGGATTTTTCAAGACATATGATATAGCTTAGAGGGTTATGAATACTTTAAGCAGTAATAATTTTAATACAATAAATCTAGAAATACTTAGTCCATTAACTCAATTTGAAATAAGAGATTTATTAAGTATAGATGCTCCTTTATTAGGAAATTTACACATTTCTTTAACAAACATAGGATTTTATTTAACAATAGGTGGTTTTATAATATTAGCTTTAAATTTATTAAGTACAAATTATAATAAATTAATAAGTAATAATTGATCTATAAGTCAAGAAGCTTTATACGCTACTATTCACAGTATAGTAACAAATCAAATAAATCCTAAAAAAGGTCAAATCTATTTTCCATTTATTTATACATTATTTATATTTATATTAATAAATAATTTAATAGGAATGATACCTTATAGTTTTGCCTCAACTAGTCATTTTGTTTTAACATTCTCTTTAAGTTTCACTATAGTTTTAGGTGCAACATTTTTAGGATTTTTAAAACATGGTTTAAAATTCTTTTCTTTATTAGTACCAGCTGGTTGTCCTTTACCTTTATTACCTTTATTAGTTTTAATAGAATTAATATCTTATTTAGCTCGTAATATTTCTTTAGGTTTAAGATTAGCTGCTAACATAATGAGTGGTCACATGTTACTACATATATTAGCAGGTTTCACTTATAATATAATGTCTTCAGGTATATTATTCTTCTTTTTAGGTTTATTACCTTTATCTTTTATTATAGCTTTTGCTGGTTTAGAAATAGGTATAGCATTTATACAAGCTCAAGTTTTTGTAGTTTTAACTTCTTCTTATATTAAAGACGGATTAGATTTACATTAACAAAAAAAATTAAATTTTAAGGGTAGATATTAAGGAAAGTCTATAATTATATATACATATGTTTATATATTCATATAAAAATAAAAATATTAAGCTATAAATAGAAAATACTAATATATTAATAAATAATTTAATATTAAATAATAAAATTATATTGCGAGAATACAATCTAATAATAGAATCTAAATAGAAAGATTAACAGAAAATAGCTTATATCTATCTTAAAATAAAATATTTTGGTTTAGACTTTTAAGTGATGTATATATACATACATTTAAAAATTTGAGTTTAGTGATGGCTCTGAGTGAATACTGTCCAAATGTTTGACACATGCTAATCGAACGTTTAATAAAATTATTTTATTAAAAGTGGTGTACAGGTGAGTATTATATTATCAAAAGGCCTTAAGGTACGGAAAAAGAAATCCCGTATATTAATAAAGGAAAACCCGCCTTAAGATTATAAGGTAATATATAGAGATAGGTAGTTGTTAAGGTAATAGCTTAACTAGCCAATGATTCTCTTAGTTGGAACTGAAAAAGGTTAATCAACCACATTGGGGATGAGAAAATCCCAAGACAAATGAGTACAGCAGTGGTGAATTTTGGTGAATAGCCTAACGGTGGAACCGGCAACTTGGAGGAATGGCCTAACATTTACTAATATTCCTCGTTATATTAGTAGATGGAGATTGAGAAAAGGTTAAATCGTTCAACGAATAAAATTCTAAATATATAATTTATAATGACAATATATATTTATGTCTTGACTAATTACGTGCCAGCAGTCGCGGTAATACGTAAGAGACTAGTATTATTCATCATTAATAGGTTTAAAGGGTACTCAAACGGAAGAAATTACCTAAAATAGGAACTATTTCTATCTAGAGTATAGTGTGAAAAGGTAGTATCTATGGAGTAAAAATAGGGATCAAATCTGGTGATACCCATATGGGGACAGGTAACCGCGAAGGCGGCCTTTTAGCTAAATACTGACGTTGAAGGACGAAGGCTAAGGGAGGAAAAAGGATTAGTACCCCTAGTACTCTTAGCAGTAAATTATGAATGTCATAAATTGAATTATCTTTTTATAAATGAAAGTGTAAGCATTTCACCTTAAGAGTAATGTGGCAACGCAGGAACTGAAATCACTAGTCCGTTTCTGACACCAGTAGTGAAGTATGTTGTTTAATTCGATGATCCACGAAAAACCTTACCACAAATAGAATTATTATTAAAATACAATAAATTAGGGATTAATAATAACAAGTGTTGCACGGCTGTTTTCAGTTAATGTTGTGAGACTATGGCTTTAGCCGTGAAATTAACATGAACCTTTCTCTTATTTATAAGATTTATTTATTTATAAGATATCTTTGATCTAAAAAATGGATAAAACAATAGGGATAAAGACAAGTCATCATGGCCTTTATATTGTGGGCTACAGACGTGCCACATGTATCTAGACAAAGAGATGCAAAAATTAAAATTTAAGCTAATCTCAAAAATAGAATAAATAGGATAAGGATTGTAGTCTGTAACTCGGCTACATGAATAAGTAATTACTAGTAATCGTGAATCACCATGTCACGGTGAATACATCTCGGTTTGGTACTAACCACTCGTCGCATGCTGAAAGGAATGTGTACAATAAGTTTGCTCTCTTATTTTAAATAAGTTAAATACAGGTTTTTGATTTTAAAATGAGATTCTTCATATGTATGCCTCTAATTAGTGTTAAGTCGAAATACGGTTCGTGTAGCGGAAGTTGTACGGGGACTTTGGGGGTGTCTATTAAGTAATTGTTTGTCTTATATGTATATATTTTTATATTGTACACACTAAGGAGGGTTCCTTTATTGGCAAGAAGGGTTGAGCTGTAAACTCAATAGCTACATTAGCTTTAAGAGTTCGAATCTCTTGTCTCCTATATATTATATTTAATTATATATTTTTATATTAATTATTTAACCTTCTATAGCTCAACGGTAGAGCATGATACTGTTAATATCAGGATAAATGTTCGATTCATTTTAGGGGGGCACGTAATATGTATATTTTGACTATTATAAATACGCAAAAACTTTTTAATTAATTATAACTTTTAAGGTAAGTGAAACAAGAAATCAGAAGTAATTTTCAAGATCATCCCTTTCATCTAGTATCTCCTTCTCCTTGACCTTTTTTTACTAGTTTATCTTTATTATGTTTAACTACACATGCTGCATTAAGTATGCATAATTTTAGTAATGCTTATTATTTTTTTTATATAAGTTTATTTTTAGTAGTAGCTTCAATGTTTTTTTGATTTCGTGATGTTGTAAGTGAAGCTACATTTTTAGGTGATCATTCATTAGCAGTACAAAGAGGATTAAATTTAGGTATTATATTATTTATAGTATCTGAAGCATTATTTTTCTTAGCTATATTCTGAGCTTTTTTTCATAGTGCTTTAACACCTACTCCTGAATTAGGTGCTCAATGACCACCTTTAGGTATAGAACCTGTTAATCCTTTTGAATTACCATTACTTAATACAGTTATATTATTAGCTAGTGGATCTACAGTTACATACTCTCACCATGCTTTAATAAATGGAAATAGAAAAGCAGCTATATTAGGTGGTTTATTTACTGTTTTTTTAGCTTTAGTATTTACTTTTTTTCAAGGTGTAGAATATAATGAATCTTCTTTTACTATAAGTGATGGTGTTTATGGTACATGTTTCTTCTTTGGAACTGGATTTCATGGATTTCATGTTATAATAGGTACTATTTTTATATTTGTAGCATTATGAAGAATAATTCGTTATCATTTAACTGAAAATCATCATGTAGGATTTGAAGGTTCTATTGCTTATTGACATTTTGTTGATGTTGTATGACTTTTTTTATATCTTTCTATCTACTACTGAGGATCATAGATGTAAATAACATATAAGAAAATAAAATTATTAATTACATATATATAATATATCAAGGTATTTGTTATTTTATTATTATAAAATTATTATATAAACCTATTTTAACTTATTTAAATTGTATTAACTTTAATACAGATGAACTAAATCTATTTTTTATTTATTTATACAATACTATTTTTAACATAAATGAATATTTAGAATTAATCTTAATTTATTAAATTAATATTATATTTAATATTTTCTTTAGATCTGGCTATTGTATTTATAAATGGTGAGGAATCATCTTCAGATTGAAACTCTTCAAGTGATAACCCATAAGGTGGAACATCTCAACCTCCTAAACGTCCAGATTATAGTTCTATTCTATAAAAAAATGACTCAAAAGGTTCTAGTAGTAAATCTAATACTACATCAATTAATAACTTAGAAGGTTCTGGTAATAAATCTAATGTTACATCGACTAATAAACTTGAGGAATCTAATGGTAAAATCAGTCTAATAATAGCCACAAACGAACTGCAGAACAAGCTCCAGTTGCAATTTTTCTAGTTAATAATAATCAATTATATAATTATAAATTATATATAATTTAAATTATATAGGGGTTTTTGTATAATGGTAATACATATGACTTTTAATCATCAAATTGTTGGTTCGAATCCTGCAAACCCTAATAAAAACATTTACTTTTTATACAGCAAACATATAAAGTAATTATACAATTAATATATTAAATAATGAAAGTATTATTATATATTAATATATATATATAATTAATATTAATTTATAAAGAATTAATAACTTAATTGGTAAAGGACTTCCCTGTCACGGAAGTAGATATCGGTTCGATGCCGTTTTAATTCGTAAACAGGAAAAGTAGCCATAGGTAAGGCGAGTCAATTGCTATTTGATGTCTTTTAGACCTGGAAGTTCGAATCTTTCCTTTTCCGTATAATAAGAGTATAGTTTAATGGTAAAACAAGGAGCTTCAACCTCTTCGTTCTCTGTTCAAATCAGAGTGCTCTTGAATTAAATACATATTTATTATGTAATAAGTTCCTGTCTATTTAGGTATTAATTTTTTTAATTATAAATGAATAATTTATTTATTATAAATGAAAGTTTTACAAATGGTTATAAAAGTGAAGTATTAGATGTTATTTGTATATTAGTTATATTATCAGGTATATTTGTTATTATAAGTAAAAATCCAATTATTTCTTTATTATTTTTAATAGGATTATTTGCAGGTATATCTTCATATTTATTAATAATAGGTCTAAGTTTTTTAGGTTTATCATATTTAGTTGTATATATTGGGGCAGTATCTATTTTATTTTTGTTTATTTTAATGCTAATTAATATTAGAATGAGTGAATTACAAAGTAATACTAATAATAGTATACCTTTGGCTATAAGTATAGCAATATTGTTTAATTATCCTATATTTCAATTATTACCATATGATATTGCAATATTAAGTAATAATAATTATCTAAACAATATATTATATAACGTATATTTTAATAAAATAAATAATACATCAGAAAATAATTTAAATATTAATAATAATGATATATTATTTGTAACAAGTAAAACATGAGATGGAAATTTAGCAGAGGTTGGTCATATTACAAGCATAGGTAATGTAATGTATACTAATTATAATATGTGATTAATTATAACTAGTTTCATATTATTATTAGCAATGGTAGGTGCTATAGTTATTACAATAAAACAAAAAAATTAAATATAATATTACTTTATAAGGTAATAATATAATAAAAGGAATTAACTCAATTGGTAGAGTATCTGTTTTACACACAGAAAGTTAAGCGTTCGAGCCGCTTATTCCTTAAATTCCTTAACTTAATGGTAAAGTGTACTTTTGATAAAAGTATTATCAGCGTTCAATTCGCTGAGGAATTAGTGCTTTTAATAAAATAAGTTAAAATTTAATTAATTAAATATATATAACATATATTTAATGGATTAATAGGAAGATTGTCCGAGTGGTTTAAGGAGGCATACTTGAAATATGTTAATTATATAAAATAACATTGGTTCGAATCCAATATCTTCTGAGTAATTTACGGGTTAAGGCCAGTTTGGTAAGGCACTCTGTTTGGGTCAGAGAGATCCTATGTTCGATCCATAGTAACCCGAAAAAAAATTATAAATTTATAAGAAATATAAATGATACGAAATAAAAATTTATACATATATTTATGTAAGTATATAAAGAGACTATTAGGGAAATTTGGCTATGTATTAAAGAGTATAAAATTTAGACACGGATATTCAGGTTAATAAACTCTAAGAGAAATCAGATAATAAACGAAGTGAATTGAATTATCTTATTAGCTTCAGGAAAAGAAATCAAAAGAGATTCTATGATTAGCGTGAGCAAAAATAGAGAAGTCTAAATAATAAGTAAAATGGACATAAAGCTGTTTGAACTTTATGGGGAACCTTCCTCAAAGACTAAATATAATACATAAGCGATAGTAAAGTAGTACCGTGAGGGAACATAAGTAGAAATAGTAGTTTTATAAGCAGCTCGAGCTTAAGCAAGAGCGTACCTTTTGCATAATGGGTCACCAAGTTAATTTTAGATGTGAGCAAACGCGTAGTTAAACCGATCATAAAAAAAATGAATAATATCTAAAATTAGACCCGAAGTACAGTGATCTTACCATGGTCAGGACTATAAAGGTCCGAACGGGTTATCGTTGCAAAGATATCCGACGAACTGTGGTAAGTATAGTGAAAGACAATTCTGACTGTATTAGCTGGTTTTCTGCGAAACCTATAACAGTAGGCAATTTAAGTCAAATCTTAGCAGGTACAGAACTTAATCTCAGACAAGATGTAAAATAAAAATACATTTTATTTTGTATAGATCGGGGAATCGTGAAGATTTTACCGGTGAGTTTGTGGACTCGGAATGGTAAAGATGAATCTTAAATTATCAGACATAGAATGATAAGGTTGTATGTCAAAAGGGAAACAGCCCAGAACAAGAGTTAAGGTTCCAAAGTTATTATTAAGTGAAATTAAGAAGGTTTTTATTTAAGTCGACAAGGAGATTGGCTTAGAAGCAGCCATAATTTAAAGATCTCGTACCAGAGCACTTGTTAAATGTTAAAAGCGTCGAAAATTTAACGGATCTAAATAATACACCGATACCTTGTCTATAAATAATTATAATTATTTATGGGGTAGCAGAACGTTGAGTTAATATTGGTATTTTTTTATATTAAAAAAATTATATTATAACTCAAGTGAGAATGGTGACATGAGTAACTAAAAAGTAAAATTGGGCTGAAATAATGCTCGATTAACTCGCCTAAAGCTTATGGTGAATTTAAGTAACGGCCTCTAAGTTTTTAATCTTAAGGTTAAAACGATGAGAAAATCCTTATTACTATCAATGACAACATTTTTAAGTGGAAAGTGTGCAGGAAATAATTAGTAATTGTATATATATATTTATATACGTGTAAACCGTTCCTAGGAACTATAGAAAGTAAGCTAGTAGAGAATACGAAGGCGCATGAGATAACAATCTTAAAGGAACTCGGCAAATTGACTACCGTAACTTAGGGATAAGGAGGGCTCATTTATCTTGATTAATATCAAGTATAAAGGAAGAAGCATAAAATAATGTTGTACGACTGTTTAATTAAAACAAAGCACTTTGCATAAAGATGATAAATCTAAGTATTGAGTGTGATATCTGCCCGATGCCGGAAGGTTAACAATATTAACTGAATTTTAGAAGTTTGGTTTTTAAGGAATCCCCGGTTAATGGCGGTCTTAACGTGAGGATCCTAAGGTAGCGAAATGCCTTGGCCGTTAAATGCGGTCTTGCATGAATGATGTAACGATACAACAGCTGTCTCTAAGATTGACTCAGTGAAATTGGAATAACTGTGCAGATACAGTTTACCTCTAGGTAGACGAGAAGACCCTATGCAGCTTTACTGTTACTAATTATTGAATATAATTCTAACAACTTGTAGTATAAAAGGAAATTGATTAGATAAAAGTGAAATACCTTTATTTGCGTGTTATATTATAAACCTTGAAAAGGAACAGTGATTAGGAGACAGTTTATGTGGGGCACAGACCCCTTAAAGAGTAAAAGGGTGTATCTAAAATTATAACTTATATTAATATAAGTTAATTTTATTTTTTATTGTTTGTTGTTATTTTAACTTTGTTATATTTAATCATATATTTTGTGTAAAAATGTTTACATTGTATTATTAGGTAAGATTTTCCCTATTGAGAAATTAGTTGTAGTAAAAGATATTAGTAAATAAATAATATCCTTAAGTTATTATAATTTATAATTATTAATAATCATGTTTAATACTTATCAAGCTAAATGGCTTAATCTTGCTTTACTGTTTGATTCACAACAAATCTTACAGTCGCGTAAGCGGGGCATTAGATCACAAGATACAATAAGGAAAGGTCTTGGATTATTGGAAAAGCTACGCTAGGGATGTTAGTCCTTCAATATTTAGAAATAAATTCTAAATAATTGATATAATATTGGGTTAATTTCAAGAATTACTTATATAAGTAAATTTGAAGCGAAGTTTATTTTTAGATTAAAAATAAAATTGTTCAACGACTAAAGGTGAGTTATATAACAATACTCCTTTTTAATACCCAACATTTTTTTTTATTAAATAAGTTAGTTTTAATATTATTAAATTAAAATTTGAAAAAAAATAATATAAAATTAAAAAATACTTTGAATTTAAATAAAAGTAATATATTTGATAAATATATTAATAATAAATATAAATTAGTACCACTTAAATCTCCAAATATATTTGAACCTGGGAAATATTTTCCTTCTGAATCTAAAGAATGAACTAATAATATTTATTATTTTAATTCTAATTACATTAAAAATTTACCTGTTTATGATTTAAGTATAAATAAATTGTTAAGAAATTATTTTGAATTATATTTAAATTTTAAAAATATTAAATCAAAAATTTTATTAGCTAAAAAAAAATATGCATCTTTTAATAAAATATTTGTTAGTAAAGCTGAACTAAAACATACAAGCTCTAAAGTTATAATTACTATTTATGTTTTTAATAGAGAAAGAATTGTTTTAAAAAAGAAACTAAAAAAATTAAAAATACCTTTAAAAAAAATAAGAAAGATTTTTTTTATTTATAATGGTATTTTAAGTAAAAAATTAAAAAAAAAATTGTATAAAAATTTGATTTTTATAAAAAGAACTAAATTAAAATTCAATATTAATAATTTAAAATTTAAAGATATATTATTATATAAATTAAGTAAATTATTAAGTAGATTTTATAAAAAAAAAGTAGAATTTAATATTGTTAATTTAAAATCTTTTGAATATAATGCTAATATACTTACAGATATTTTAAGAAGAAAAATGAGAAATAGATATGCTCATATTTTTAAAATATCGAAATTTATTTTAAAAAAAATTGATGAATTAAATAAAATAAATAAAATAAATGAAATAAATGAAAGAATTAATAAAAAAATAAAAATTACAAATGTAAATTCAAATAATTTAGAAAATAAGTATAAAAATATAAATATTAATACCATAGTTAAAAATATTAATTTAAATGAAACTATCCAAAATTTATATAATACTAAAAATCATAATAATGAAGAATTTATATTTAATTCAATTGAATTAAAAAAATTAGGAGGTATAAGATTAGAATTAAAAGGTAGATTAACTAGACGTTATAGAGCTGATAGATCATTATATAAATTAAAATTAAAAGGGAATTTTAGAAATATAAGCAATTCATCCGTAGTTTACAGAGGAAATACCAATTCTAATCTAGAATATTCAATGAATATATCTAAACGTCGTACTGGGGCCTTTGCAGTAAAAGGTTGAATTAGTGGAAAATAATAAGACTTAATTAAAAATAATAAAAAAAAATGAAGAAATAGTCTGAACCATTTTGTGAAAAATGGAAATAAAATTTTATGATAACAAGTTGAACAGGCTAATTTGCGCAAGAGTGTGCAAAATGAGTGCGCGGTTTGGCACCTCGATGTCGGCTTAACTTATCCTCATGGATGCAGAAACTATGTAGGGTACGACTGTTCGTCGATTAAAAAGTTACATGAGCTGGGTTAAATACGTCGTGAGACAGTATGGTTTCTATCTTCTAGAGGGAATTAGAATATAATAAGGATTAACCTTGTACGAAAGGAACCTGGGCAACGCCTTATATCCGAAAGGAGATAGCGGTTTTGTTAACCTCTGGTTTATCTGTTGTTTATGTGCCCAGATATTAATTTAGGTATAATAATTATTATACAGGGATGTTACTTTCACTTAGGTAAATGTATAACATAGGCATGGCAGAAAAGCTAAGTTAGCCAGAGATAAGTACTGAAAGCATATAAGTACGAAGCTCACCTTAAGATATTTCTTAAATATACGTAAAATAATATTACGTAATAGGCTTAGTTTGTAATAATTTAGAAATTTTTAGATACTAAGTACTAATTAGTATAAATAACTGAATATTTATCCGTATCTTATATTTTTAGCCCGGTTAGCATAAAAGTAATGCAATTGTTTTGTAATCAATAGACACAAGTGCGATACTTGTACTAGGCTTAGATCATTAATTAATTACAAATTATTAAAAAAAATTAATTATAATTAATTATAATATTTTTTTTAATATAAACTTTAGTTGATTTTAAAGTAAAATAATTAGTATTTATTTTAACTATTATAAACTTTTAAGTAAGAGATTTGTTAAATTTATGAAAAATTAATTTATAATATTTATATAAATATATAATTTAAAATAAAGTTAAATTTATCTTATACCTTATAAGATATAATTTTCTTTATGATCTAAAAATAAATCAATATAAAAATAACTTTTTTCAATAAAATTTGCGGTATAGTGTAAAAGTAACATATGTGGCTCATGCCCACATGAAAAAGGTGCGATTCCTTTATCCGCATTAATTTATTATAATATTTATATATTATAATATAAAGGACTAGTAGACAAGTGGATATGTCATAGCTTTTTCAATGCTAAGATCGCGGGTTCGAATCCTGCCTAGTTTAAATTTTAGAGGCTATAGCTTAATTGGTAGAGCATACTGCTCATAACAGTACTAATGAGTGTTCGATTCACTCTAGCCTTACGCTGCGGTATAGTGTAAAAGTAACATATGTGGCTCATGCCCACATGAAAAAGGTGCGATTCCTTTATCCGCATTAATTTATAATCCGAGTGCTGGAATGGTAGACAGTGCAAGCTTAAGTTTTGCTGGTTAATAGCCGTGAACGTTCGAGTCGTTCCTCGGATAAGTATGAAAAATTTTTTATACTAAAGATTAAAAATAAAATAAAAAAAATTAAAATTTATTAGGCTATAATTAATGTCTAAAATAAAAATCTAGGTAATACGAATTTGATTATTAAAATAAAAAAAGGTTTTTTTATTTTAATTCTAAAAGCAACTGTAATTTAATGGTAAAATAATCAGTTTCCACCTGAAATTTATCGGTTCAATTCCGATTAGTTGTAGAGGGGATATAGTATAAGGGTAATACAGCTAAGTTGCACCTAGCTATTTTAGGTTCGAATCCTAATATCTCCATTAAAAAGCCCGAGAAGCTCAATTGGTTGAGCGAAACACTGAAGCTGTTTAGGTTGTAGGTTCGAATCTTACCTTGGGCATAAAATATTAGTTTATCAACATAAAATTTTTAGTAGATGTGCTGAAATTGGTAGACAGGTTCTGTTTAGGCCAGAATGGTTTAAATACCATGCAAGTTCAAATCTTGTCATCTATATATTTAATATGTTGTGGACTAATGGGTAAGTCATAAATTTTTGGTATTTACTATTGAGTGTTCGAATCGCTCCAACATAATAGAATTAAAAAAAAGTTTAATTTTAGGTAGATATAGCTTAATAGGTAGAGCGCTTGAGTGTGGATCAAGATGTTTTTGGTTCGAGTCCAAATATTTACCCTTTTTTAATGTAATAGTAAAAATATTTACATCTTATAAGCTTGAATAGTTTAAAGGTAAAACCTTATTTTCATACGATAATGATAGGTGTTCGATTCACCTTTCAAGCTAGACATAACTAAATATGTCTATTTAATTAAAAAAATGCTTTTAATTTCAATACTATCTTTATTACTTTCTAATGCCGTTACTATACGACGAGATATATCTATACTTTTTAATAGAGTAGCTATAATTGCTTTAGTTTATTCTATATTACATAGTACAATAACTATATTTATTATGGGTAAAGGTATAAGTTTACATGGAGGTTTACTTAATATTACAAGTATTACACAAATTTTTGATATTTTTATATTTTTAATTAGTATATTAATATTACAATTAACTAGTTTTTATCCTAGAAAAGTATGGGTACCTGAACATTCTTCAGTAACACAATTATTACTAAATAATTTTGTTTTTTATAGAACTAAAATTATTAATAAAATGGGAGAACATTTAAGAATTATAGAATATCCTTTAATATTATTATTTATAATTACTGGAGCTGTTTTTTTAATTTCTACTAGTGATTTAATATCTGTATTTCTTTCTATAGAATTACAAAGTTATGGTTTATATTTATTAAGTACTATATATAGAAATTCAGAATTATCTACTACAGGTGGTTTAATGTATTTTTTATTAGGGGGTTTAAGTTCATGTTTTATATTATTAGGTACAAGTTTATTATATGCTAATTCAGGTACTACTAATCTAGATGCTTTATATGCTATCACTAGTATTAGTGATAATACAGATTTATGATATAAACCTTTTTATATAAATTTTTCTTTACTTATATTTAGTATAGGATTTTTATTTAAAGTAAGTGCCGCCCCTTTTCATTTTTGATCTCCTGATGTTTATGACGCTATACCTACAATAGTTACTACATTTGTAGCTATAATAGCTAAAATTTCAATATTTGTATTTTTATTAGAGATAGTTTTTTATACTAAAAATTATTTTTCAGATTTTAATTGAACATATGGTTTATTAATTAGTTCTTTATTATCAATGATAATAGGAACTGTAGTAGGTTTAACTCAATTTAGAATAAAAAGATTATTTGCTTATAGTACTATTTCTCACGTAGGATTTATTTTATTAGCTTTAAGTATATCTAGCGTAGAATCTACTCAAGCTTTTATTTTTTATCTAATGCAATATTCTATTAGTAATTTAAATGCTTTCTTAATATTAATAGCTATAGGATTTTCTTTATATTATTATATTAGTGATAATAAAGAATACAAAGAATTATTAGATAAAGATAATTCACCTATACAATTAATTAGTCAATTAAAAGGTTATTTTTATATAAATCCTGCTTTATCTTTAAGTTTAGTTATTACTATATTCTCTTTTGCAGGTATACCTCCACTTGTTGGATTCTTTGCTAAACAGATGGTATTAAGTGCTGCTTTAGATAACGGTTATATATTCTTATCTTTAATTGCTATATTAACAAGTGTAATAGGTGCTGTATATTATTTAAATATTATAAAAGAAATTTTCTTTTATTCACCTCAATATAAAGTAAATCCATTATTAAATAATTTAAATTTTAATGGTAATATATATAACAAACAAAATATTTTAATTAAATCTATTACTTTTAAATATAATAATATTGTAATATCTAGTCCGATAGCTATTACAATATCTGTAATAACATTAATTATATTATTATTTATATTTGTAAATAAAGAATGATTAAGTATGAGTACCATATTGGTACAATTTTTATTTAATTATTAAATGTCTAGTTTAAGTATATTCTTTATATTAGTACTTATTATAGCAGCTCTTTTTTTAGTTATTAATTTAGTATTTGCACCTCATAATCCTAAGAATTGAACCGGGAAATCAATAATTAATTGGGATAAACTGCCAAACTCCGGGGACGCCTTAAAGATTCTGATACCAAGCTATATATGAAAATATATGAGTGGCTGAACTAATTACTCAGGTATGGTAACAAGTCAGAATATATACGAAAGTTCAATAGGTAATCGCGGATCTAAGTCAGTTAAATGTAAAAGTTTAACTGTAAAAGAGCAACGAGTAGACGGTAGTTGCATTAAATATATCAATAAAAAATATAATTTAATGTTAAAGTGTACTCTAGTGGGCTTCGAAAGAAGTTATCAAGTCAAAATCCCTTCTAACCCTATAAATTTTATAAGAAATTTATCTACACTAGATTCTAAACTAGATCCTTCATATATTTCTGGATTCACAGATGGTGAAGGTTCTTTTATATTAACTATAATAAAGGATAATAAATATAAATCAGGTTGACGTGTGACATGTAGATTTATAATAAGTTTACATAAAAAAGATTTAATGTTATTAGTTAAGATTAAAGACTTTTTTAATACTGGTAGTATATTTAACACGGGTACAGATGCTTCACAATTCCGTGTAGAATCCTTAAAAGGTTTAGAAAATATAATTAACCATTTTAATAAATATCCTTTAAAAACAAGGAAACAAGCTGATTTTGAATTATTTAAATTAGCTTATAATTTAATTAAAGATAAAAATCATACCACAAAGGATGGATTATTAAAGCTTGTTGCTTTAAAGGCAAGTATGAACAATGGTTTAAACAATGAATTAGAAATAACTTTTCCTGATATTGTTCCTATCTTAAAACCTGAAATTTCTTTATCTAAAAATATAGAACCTCTTTGATTAACAGGATTTACTGATGCTAAAGGTTGCTTTAGTATTGTAATTTTTAAAAGTAAAATATCTAAAAATGGAGAAGTAGCTAAATTATGTTTTATTTTAACTCAAAGTATTAAAGACGAATGTTTAATCAAAAGTTTAATAGAATATTTAGGATGTGGTTATACAAGTTTAGATAATAAAGGAACAATTGATTTTAATGTATCTGATTTTTCTAGTATAAAAGATATTATTATTCCATTTTATAAAAAATATTGTTTACATGGTAATAATAATTCAGATTTCACAGATTTTAGTAAAGTTGTATCATTAATTAAAAAAAAAAAACATTTAACTCAAAAAGGTTTTGATGAAATAAAAAAAATCCGAGATAAAATGAACATAAAAAGAAAACAATTAATTACTTAAATCAATTATAAATCTATAGGTATGAGAAATTTGACTCAAACGTATCAAGAAAAATATTCTATTTTTGAATGTGGATTTCACAGTTTTTTAGGTCAAAATAGAAGTCAATTTACTATAAAATTTTTTATATATGCACTTATATTCCTTCTTCTAGACTTAGAAATATTATTAATATTTCCTTTTGGAGTTAGTAGTTATACTAATGATTTATATGGATTAATCATAGTTTTAGGTTTTATAACAATTGTTACAATAGGTTTTGTTTATGAATTAGGTAAAAATGCTTTAAAAATAGATAGCAGACAATCTTTAATTAAAACTAATACAAAAAATATAAAAATATTCACACTATAAAAATAACAATGTATAATTTAAATTAATGTTTTATATAAAATATATTATCATAAATAATATATTTTAATAATATACTAATACCATAGTGTATTTGTATACAAGTACCATAATGTATTTGTAATTAATTAATATTAAATAAATATTCATTAAATAATTCACATATCAAAAGTAGGACAACTTTAAATAAATATAATGATACAAGTAGCTAAAATCATAGGAACAGGTTTAGCCACCACAGGTTTAATAGGAGCTGGGGTTGGGATTGGTGTAGTTTTTGGAGCATTAATTTTAGGTGTTGCTAGAAATCCTTCAATGAGAGGACAATTGTTCTCATATGCAATTTTAGGGTTTGCGTTCTCGGAAGCCACAGGGTTATTTGCCTTAATGATGGCATTCCTTTTACTATATGTAGCGTAACCAACCTAGGGGGTAGATGGAGTTAACTTTTAAAATGATAAATAATCAGTTACAAGAGGTCACACCTGTTGGAACTTTGGAAACCGCTATTGCATTTATTTTTGTTGTTGCTGGTGTAACCTACTCATTCTTTGAGGTTGCTGGCTTACTGGAAAATGTTGGAGAATTACAGACAAATATAGAGGAGTTATCTCAAAGTATAAGAGATACAAGATTATTACTATCTGAAGTAACAAACCCTATACGTCAGTCTCATGAACTTTTAATTGTAACGCCTCATATGTATGCAGTTACCGAGGCGTTAGGTAATATTAATCAAAATTTAGAGAATTTAAGCTCAACATATGCTCAATCTCTTCAGTTACCACCTCATGTTGTAAACCCTGCGGAAGTTAATCAGTTAAGTTATGAGATTGACCGGCTTATTATAGAAAGAGATGAGTTAAATAATATTTTACGTATACCAAGAGCAGTAGACCACTTTTATCGAAATTATGCTAGAACAGCTCCTGATGAAAATATTACGGATTTCATGGTGGTAAATGAGGGACTTTTAGCAGAATATGAAAAATTTTCGGCTATAATTGATAAAATTATAGAGATGAAAAATAATATAAATAGGTCTTAGTTCCAGATTCTTATTACTAATATTTAAATAAAATAATAACTAAAAAAATAAAACCAGAAAGAAAAATTTAATAATTATAATTGAATAATAAATTATAAACAATGGGAATTTATTATTCAATAACCCTTATAATTTAATGAAAAATATAGTATATTTATATATAAATATATTGAGATAAGTGTTCAAGTCACTTGAAGGGAACCTTAACTTAAGATTTTAAGTTAATAAACTTATATAGACGGTTTTATTATTATAAATATATAGCTTAATGATTAATCTTAATCTATAATGTTATTCTTTAATTCTATATACTAAAAAAATAATTTTTAGTTATATAGATAAAATTTATTTTATATAATATATGAATTTATTTTTAAATAATTTAATAATTAAATTAGATGCACCTGAAGCTTGAGGAATTTATTTCCAAGATAGTGCTACTCCTCAAATGGAAGGATTAGTAGAATTACATGATAATATTATGTATTATTTAGTAATAATATTATTTGCTGTAGGATGAATGTTATTATCTATTATAAGAAATTTTTCTATTAATGTTTCACCTATATCACATAAATATTTAAATCACGGTACATTAATAGAATTAATTTGAACTATTACTCCAGCTGTTATATTAATTTTAATAGCTTTCCCTTCTTTTAAATTATTATATTTAATGGATGAAGTTAGTGATCCTTCAATGTCTATTTTAGCAGAAGGACATCAATGATATTGAAGTTACCAATATCCTGATTTCTTAGATTCTAGTGAGGAATTTATAGAATTTGATTCATATATAATACCTGATTCTGATTTAGAAGAAGGAAGTTTAAGAATGTTAGAAGTGGATAATAGAGTAATAATCCCAGAATTAACACATATTAGATTTATTATAACATCAGGTGATGTTATACATTCTTTTTCTTGTAGTCCTTTAGGTATAAAATGTGATGCTTACCCTGGTAGATTAAATCAAGTATCTGTTTTCGTTAATAGAGAAGGAGTTTTTTATGGACAATGTTCTGAAATATGCGGAATATTACATAGTTCTATGCCTATTGTTATTGAATCAGTTTCTCTAGAAAAATTCTTAACATGACTTGAAGAACAATAATTTAATATATATATCTTAAATTAATATAATTTTATAGATAAAATTATGTTAATAGGTGTGTTAGCTTAATTGGTTAAGCGTAGTACTACGGTTACTAAGATTTTGAGTTCAAGTCTCTTACACATCTAGTGGTTTAAATTTACCCTTAATTCCAGTATTATTTTAGTAAACCTTGGGTCGTTGCAATTTGATTCTATATATGAATATAGCTTTAATACTATTTTTAATAGGTATTTTAGGTTTCGTTTTAAATAAAAAAAATATAATTCTAATGCTTATTTCAATTGAAATAATGCTTTTATCTATAACGTTCCTAATTTTAATTAGTTCACTTAATATTGACGATATAATAGGTCAAACTTATGCAGTATATATAATAATAGTAGCTGGTGCAGAATCAGCAATAGGTTTAGGTATTTTAGTAGCCTTTTATAGATTAAGAGGAAGTATCGCAATACCATATAAATAATGTATTTAACTATTATTATTTTACCTTTATTAGGATCGATAGTTTCTGGCTTTTTTGGCCGAAAAGTTGGAGTACGTGGAGCACAAATTATAACATGTACAAGTATAATAATTACTACTATTTTAGCTATTATAACTTTTTTTGAAGTAGGTTTTAATAATATTGTTTTATCTATTAATTTATTTAGATGAATAGATAGTGAATGATTTAATATTATATGAGGATTTCAATTTGATAGTTTAACTGTATCTATGTTAATTCCTGTTTTAATTATTAGTTCTTTGGTTCATCTTTATTCTATAGGTTATATGAATGGAGATCCTCATAATCAGAGATTTTTTAGTTATTTAAGTTTATTCACATTTATGATGATAATATTGGTAACAGCTAATAATTATTTATTAATGTTTGTAGGATGAGAAGGTGTAGGAATTTGTTCTTATCTTTTAGTAAGTTTCTGATTTACTAGAATAGCTGCAAATCAAAGTTCTATGTCTGCTTTTTTAACTAATAGAGTAGGTGATTGTTTTTTAACAATAGGAATGTTTGCAATATTATGATCTTTAGGTAATTTAGATTATAGTACTGTTTTTTCATTAGCACCTTATGTTAATGAAAATATAATAATAATAATAGGAATATGTTTATTAATAGGTGCTATGGCTAAAAGTTCTCAAGTAGGTCTTCATGTATGATTACCTATGGCTATGGAGGGTCCTACTCCTGTTTCAGCTTTAATTCATGCTGCTACAATGGTTACTGCAGGTGTATACTTATTAATGCGTTCTTCTCCATTGATAGAATATAGTTCAATTATATTATTATTATGTTTATGATTAGGAGCTATAACTACTGTATTTAGTTCTCTTGTAGGTTTTTTCCAACAAGATATAAAAAAAGTTATTGCTTATTCAACTATGTCTCAATTAGGTATGATGGTTATAGCTGTAGGTTTATCTTCTTATAATGTTGCATTATTCCATCTGATTAATCATGCCTTTTATAAAGGATTATTATTCTTAGGTGCAGGAGCAGTTATACACGCAATGGCTGATAATCAAGATTTTAGAAAATATGGAGGATTAATATCTTTCTTACCTTTAAGTTATTCTGTTATATTAATAGCAAGTTTAAGTTTAGTAGCTTTCCCTTTTATGACTGGATTTTATAGTAAAGATTTCATATTAGAATCTGCCTACGGACAATATTCTTTTAGTAGTATTACAGTTTATATTATAGCTGTAATAGGTGCTATATTTACTACTTTATATTCAGTTAAAGTTCTTTATTTAACTTTCTTAACTAACCCTAATGGACCTTTAATAAATTATAAACATGCTCATGAAAGCGACATATTTATGAGTTTACCTTTAGTTATATTAGCTATATTTTCTATATTTTTTGGATTTATAACTAAAGATATTTTTATTGGTTTAGGTTCAGGATTTTTTTTAGATAATAGTATATTTATTCACCCTAATTCCGAGATAATGATAAATACAGAATTTGGTGTTTCTACTTATTGAAAATTGTTACCCTTTGTATTTACTGTATCTTTTAGTGTTATAGCAATAGTATTATCTGAGTTCTTATCTGAACTTGTAGTTAACTTCAAGTTATCTAGAATTGGTTATACTATTTTTGGATTTTTTAATCAAAGATTCTTAGTTGAATTCTTTTACAATAAATATATAACAAATTTGATTTTAAATTTAGGAGGGCAAACTGTCAAAATATTAGATAAAGGAAGTATAGAATTATTAGGACCATATGGACTTGAAACAGGTTTAATTAAAGCAAGTAAAAATATATCATATTTAAACCAAGGAATAGTAACTAATTATGCTTTATTTATTCTAGTTGGATTTATTTCTTATAATATAGTTACGTTATTTGTAGGAAATATTTCTATAGTAACATTAATTTTATTATTAGGATTACTATTACCATTTAATTTTTTTAATTCTAAGTATTAATAATTAATTATTATACTTCATTTTATAACAATAAATTAGTATATGTTACATAATAATACCCAAATTAAAACGGTTCTTATTGTAGAGAATTAAAAAATTAAATAAATGAGGATATTAAAAAATAATACGATTTTTAAGTTAATCAATTCTTATCTTATAGATGCATCACAACCTAGTAATATTAGCTACTTGTGAAATTTTGGTTCATTATTAGCAGTATGTCTAGGAATACAAATTATAACAGGTGTTACATTAGCTATGCATTATAGTCCTAGTATATTAGAAGCTTTTAATTCAGTAGAACATATTATGAGAGATGTTAATAATGGATGATTAGTTCGTTATTTACACAGTAATACAGCTTCAGCTTTCTTTTTTTTAGTTTATTTACATATAGCTAGAGGTATTTATTATGGATCTTATAGATCACCAAGAACATTAACTTGAACTATTGGTGTAATAATATTTATACTTATGATAGCTATAGGATTCTTGGGTTATGTTTTACCTTATGGTCAAATGTCATTATGAGGTGCAACAGTTATAACTAATCTTATTAGTGCTATACCTTGAATTGGTCAAGATATTGTTGAGTTTATTTGAGGAGGTTTCAGTGTTAATAATGCAACTTTAAATAGATTCTTTTCATTACATTTTGTATTACCTTTTGTTTTAGCAGCTTTAGTTTTAATGCATTTAATTGCACTTCACGATACAGCTGGTTCAGGTAATCCTTTAGGTGTTGCAGGTACTTTTGATAGAGTACCTTTTGCTCCTTATTACTTATTTAAAGATTTAATTACTATATTTCTCTTTATATTTGTTTTAAGTTTCTTTGTTTTCTTTATGCCTAATGCTCTAGGAGATAGTGATAATTATATAATGGCAAATCCTATGCAAACTCCAGCCGCTATTGTTCCTGAATGATAAAGTAAAATAAATGTCATTCTAAAATCTCGAGAATTGCTGGAAATTCCTCCTATAGGACAATCAGCAAGAGAATATTATATTGAATTAATTTTAATAAAAAGATCTTCAGAGACTATGCACGAGACAATTATAAATAATTGAAGATATAGTCCGAACATAATAGAAATATTATGAATTTAACAAACCATCAATAGATTTATTACCTTTCTATGCTATATTAAGATCTATTCCTAATAAATTATTAGGAGTTATAACAATGTTTGCTGCTATATTAGTATTACTTACTTTACCTTTCACTGATTTAGGTAGATCAAGAGGTTTCCAATTTAGACCTATAAGCAAATTAACTTTCTATTTATTTGGAGTAGTTTTTATAACATTAGGTCGTTTAGGTTCAGTTCACGTAGAAGATCCATTTATTTTAATGGGACAAATCTACGCAGTGGCATATTTTAGTTATTTTTTAATAATACTGCCTATAGTTAGCGTATTAGAAAATAGCCTAACAGATCTATCAATATCTGTAAAATAAAAAATTAAAAAAAATATGACAAGAAACAACTATAATTTAAACAACATAATACAAGACTGACAGGCGGCATATAGACTTAACGAGAGTTCGGCTTTTTTACGAAAAGAGCAAATGGTGCACTATATTAATAGACATAGTCTTAAAGTAAATTATGAAATTAAGCCAAACTCAGAAGGGTTTAGAAGAATAGAAGAAGTTACTAAAAGATTTTTGGCTGAATCAGATCAATTGGTAAGTTCAGTACCTTATACTTGAAATCCTGCAAACTTACGACAACTTCCATCTATCCCTAATTTAGAAGGATGTCTAGTTTTAAAAGTTAGCCCTCAAGCTAATTTTGGTAGATTCAAGCCTGAACCTTTTGATAGAGCTTCTCATGCAATGCTAGAAGCTCTGGATTCTCCTTTTGATATGAGTAATATACATCACCTTATGTATAATAATAATATGACTACATTAGTCATAATGATAAGTTCTACATATGCTCTAATAAAAATTATACCTATAGTTAAATCAAAATTTATATTCATGACGAATAATTTAATGGATAATCCTACAGAAATACAGATTAATTATATAAAAAGTCGTCCTGGAATATATCGTATTTTAAATCAATATATACTTGAAGGTAAAGATATCAGCATGCTTTGTTCAGATTCGGATCCTACTACACGTTTCATGTTTAAGAGACTTATGCATGAAAGTATCTTCAATACACCTAGTTCAGGTTTGAATGAAGTAAAATTAATGAACGTACATGCTAACTCTTTAGCGGATGCGGTGAAAAAATCTCACATGTCAAGTGATTGAGCATTTGTAGATTTTCCTCCAAATTTTATATCTAATTATAAACAATTAATAAATGAACTATTTGGTGTTAAAAATATTATGACAAATTTACTAAATAAACCTACGTGTGTTAAAGAACTAGCTGATGTAGATATACTACCTTTTTACCAAGAAGAGCTTCAGAGACTTAACGATATAGCACATGTTAATGCTATAGCATATATAGATTTAATAACGCATGCTGCTATTTCTACACTAGGATAATAAATATATTTTAAAATTACAATATTATATAATAAATTAAATATTTATTATATAATAAGATTATGATGTAGATGGTTTACACTTAGATTGCAAATCTAAAGTATGAGGTTCGATTCCTCCGTAATCTTCATGGATCTTTAAATAAATATTAATCAAAGTATATAATTCTTATTAGCTTAATGGTAGAGCAAGATACTTCTAATATCAAGATTCTAGTTCGAATCTAGAATAAGAGTTTTCATTTTTACAATTTTTAATTTCAAAATTTAATACTATTTAGTTAAATATTTATATTACCATCAATACTTTTAAAAATAAAAATTATATTTTAAATTCTTCTATCTCTATGCCAATAGAAAGATGATTCCTTTCTACAAATGCTAAAGATATTGGAACTCTTTACTTAATATTTTCATTATTATCAGGTTTATTAGGAACAGCTTTTTCTGTATTAATAAGAATGGAGCTTAGTGGACCAGGTGTTCAATATATAGCTGATAATCAATTATATAATAGTATAATTACAGCTCACGCTATTTTAATGATTTTCTTCATGGTTATGCCTGCATTAATTGGTGGATTTGGTAATTTCTTATTACCTCTATTAGTTGGTGGACCTGATATGGCATTCCCTAGACTAAATAATATAAGTTTTTGATTATTACCTCCTAGTTTAATCTTATTAGTATTTTCAGCATGTATAGAAGGTGGAGCAGGTACAGGTTGAACTATTTACCCTCCATTATCTGGAATACAAAGTCATAGTGGTCCTAGTGTGGATTTAGCTATATTTGCTTTACATTTATCAGGAGTAAGTAGTTTATTAGGTGCAATTAATTTTATAACTACAGTAGTTAATATGAGAACACCAGGTATAAGATTACATAAATTATCTTTATTTGGATGAGCTGTTGTTATCACAGCAGTTTTATTATTATTATCTTTACCTGTTTTAGCCGGTGGTATTACTATGGTTTTAACAGATAGAAATTTTAATACTTCTTTCTTTGAAACAGCAGGAGGTGGAGATCCCGTTTTATTCCAACATCTTTTCTGATTCTTTGGTCATCCTGAGGTTTACATTTTAATTATACCAGGTTTTGGTATAATTAGTACAACTATTTCAGCCAATTCTAATAAATCAGTCTTTGGATATATAGGTATGGTATATGCTATGATGTCTATTGGTATATTAGGATTTATAGTTTGAAGTCATCACATGTATACTGTAGGTTTAGATGTAGATACTAGAGCTTATTTTACAGCAGCTACATTAATTATAGCTGTACCTACTGGTATTAAAATATTCTCATGATTAGCAACTTGTTATGGAGGTTCTATTAAATTAACTCCTTCTATGCTATTTGCTTTAGGTTTTGTATTTATGTTTACAATTGGAGGATTAAGTGGAGTTCTTTTAGCTAATGCTGCTTTAGATACAGCTTTCCATGATACTTATTATGTAGTAGCTCATTTCCATTATGTTTTAAGTATGGGAGCTGTATTTGCTTTATTTAGTGGATGATATTTCTGAATACCTAAAATATTAGGTTTAAGTTATAATATGTTATTATCTAAAGTTCATTTCTGAATATTATTTATAGGGGTTAATTTAACATTCTTTCCTCAACATTTCTTAGGTCTACAAGGAATGCCACGTAGAATAAGTGATTACCCTGATGCTTTTGCAGGTTGAAATTTCGTTAGTAGTTTTGGTTCTATAGTTAGTGTTATAGCTTCAGGGTTATTTTTATATATTGTTTACAAACAATTAATAGATAATAATCCTGTAGGTAGATTCCCTTGACTAATGCCTCAATATTTTACTGATGCTTTACAAGCATTATTAAATAGAAATTATCCTAGTTTAGAATGAGCTTTAACTAGTCCACCTAAACCTCATGCATTTGTAAGTCTTCCTTTACAATCTAATGTAACTAATTTCTCTTAATTATAAATGTATATATATATATATGTATTTGTATAGGTATATATATTATTATTATTAGCTTAATGGTAAAGCAAAATATTAAAAAATATTTTTAATTTAGTTCAAATCTAAAATAATAATATAAAACTATTTTATTATGATTATAATATATTATTATTATCATTACTATAAAATAAAGAATTTTTATTTAAAAATGTTATATTTTCCTACCTTAATTTCTATTATAGAAGTTGTTTTAGTATTGGTTCCTGCTTTACTTGCCGTAGCATATGTAACAGTGGCTGAAAGAAAAACAATGGCTAGCATGCAAAGAAGATTAGGTCCTAATGCTGTAGGTTATTATGGATTATTACAAGCATTTGCAGATGCTTTAAAACTTCTATTAAAAGAATATGTAGCTCCAACTCAAGCTAACAGTGTATTATTTTTTTTAGGTCCTGTAATAACTTTAGTGTTCTCATTATTAGGTTATGGTGTTATACCCTACGGACCTGGATTAGCCATTAGTGATTTTAATTTAGGTATTTTTTATTTATTAGCTGTATCATCTTTAGCTACATATGGTATATTATTAGCTGGTTGAAGTGCTAATAGTAAATATGCTTTTTTAGGTTCTTTAAGAAGTACTGCTCAGTTAATTAGCTATGAATTAGTTTTAAGTTCTGCTATATTATTAGTAATTTTTTTAACAGGTAGTTTAAATTTAACTGTTAATATGGAAGCACAAAGAGCTATTTGATTTATATTACCTTTATTTCCTATATTTATAATATTTTTCATAGGTTCTGTAGCTGAAACTAATAGAGCTCCTTTTGATTTAGCTGAGGCTAGTTAGGTTTGGCCTCATTAAAGATCACAAATTGCTGGAAAATCTTATTATCATATAAGAAAATCAGCAGGTAATCTATTTAATGTTGTAAGCTTTAAATAGAGTCTTCAGAGACTAAAGGTGATCATTTAATATTTTATATTAAATATGATATAGTCCAAACATCTATATAAATAGATGATTAATATATATTAAAATTGTATATTTATAAATATAATATTTAATTTAATGGAATCTGAACTAGTTAGTGGATTTATGACAGAGCACGCTGCTGTAGTATTTGTATTCTTTTTCTTAGCAGAATACAGTAGTATTGTTTTAATGTGTATATTAACAAGTATATTATTTATAGGAGGATATTTATTTATAGGTAGTTCTCTAATAAATTTAACTTTATACATTTCTGGTACTAACTTTATAATTAATAGTATAATAAATAGTCCGATTTTAGAAGGTTTATTATATGGTTTAAGTTTAGGTATAAAAAGTTCTATGATGGTATTTGTATTTATTTGAGTTAGAGCTTCATTTCCTAGAATTAGATTTGATCAATTAATGGCATTCTGTTGAACTGTATTACTACCAATTATATTTGCAATAATAATATTAATACCAGCTATTTTATATAATTTTATATTATTTCCTATCAATATTAGTTTACTTTAATATATAAATATAATATTTATATATAACCATAAGATTTCTTACATATGGTGTATATTTCTTTATTTCAAATTAATATTTTAGGCTTACTTATATACTATAAAAATAAAAAAGGAATGTTACTATCTTTTTTATTATTAGTACCTTTAATAGGTATTTTTTTTATTGCTGGAACTATTTCTTATGAAAATAATGTACTAAAAACCACGTATTATAAAAATATTGCTTTAATTACATCTATAATAAATTTAATTATATCTTTAATTGTATATATATTATTTGATTCTAATACAAATCAATTTCAATTTGTACAAGAACATTATAATTTAAGTTTTTTTGATATTTATTTAGGAGTAGACGGTATATCTATATATTTTGTATTATTAACTACAATAATAATGCCAATTGCTATATTATCTAATTGAAATTCAATAACAGAAAATGTAAAATCTTATTTAATAATAATGTTATTATTAGAAACATTATTATTAGCTATTTTTTTAGTTTTAGATATTTTATTGTTTTATGTATTTTTTGAAAGTACATTACCTCCTTTATTCTTATTAATTGGTTTATTTGGATCTAGTAATAAAGTTAGAGCAAGTTTTTATATATTTTTATATACATTATGAGGATCTCTATTTTTATTACTATGTATATTAGCCATGTCTTCAATTATGGGTACTACAGATTTTGATGCATTATTTAAAACTAATTTTGATTATATTACACAATTATTTTTATTCGGAGGAATATTTTTATCATTTGCGGTTAAAACTCCTACAATTTTTTTAAATAACTGATTATTAAAAGCTCACGTTGAATCACCTTTAGGTGGAAGTATAGTACTAGCTGCTATAGTTTTAAAAACTAGTTTATATGGTATTTGTAGGTTAATTTTACCAATATTACCAAAAGCTTCTATTAATTTTACATATATTGTTTATGTAATAGGAGTTATTACAATAATTTATGCTAGTTTCAGTACATTAAGAACTACAGATATTAAAGAATTAATAGCTTATAGTTCTGTGTCTCATGCTGCAGTTTATTTAATAGGAATATTTAGTAATACAATACAAGGTATAGAAGGAAGTATACTTTTAGGTTTAGGACACGGATTTGTTTCAAGTGGTCTATTTATATGTGCAGGAGGTATATTATATGATAGATCTGGAACTAGATCTATTTATTTTTATAAAGGTATAGCTCAAATTATGCCATTATTTTCTTTATTATTCTTTATATTGTCTTTAGGTAACTGTGGTGTTCCTTTAACTTTAAATTTCGTAGGTGAATTTATGTCTCTTTACGGGGTATTTGAAAGATTACCTTTATTAGGAGTATTTGCTAGTTCATCTATTATATTCTCAGCTGCTTATACAATATATATGTTTAATAGAATAGCATTTGGTGGTACATTTAGTAAATTTTTCTTAGAAAATATAACTGATATTACAAAAAGAGAATTTTTCTTACTTTTAATTTTAGTATTATTTACTGTAATTTTTGGTATATATCCTTCTTTTATATTAGATGGTCTGCATTATTCTGTAACAAGCTTAATTTATTATTCATAAGATTTTCAATTAAATAATTAAGATTAATATTTAAATATTTAATTAAAAAAAAAATAACAATGCCACAATTAGTACCTTTTTATTTTTTAAATGAAGTAATATTTACTTTTACTATAATTACAATAATTTTATATCTATCATCTAAATATATATTACCAAGATTTGTACGTTTATTTTTATCACGTACATTTATATCAAAACTTTTTGATAATAAATAATTATAATATAATTGTATTAAACAAGGATTTTTCAAGACATATGATATAGCTTAGAGGGTTATGAATACTTTAAGCAGTAATAATTTTAATACAATAAATCTAGAAATACTTAGTCCATTAACTCAATTTGAAATAAGAGATTTATTAAGTATAGATGCTCCTTTATTAGGAAATTTACACATTTCTTTAACAAACATAGGATTTTATTTAACAATAGGTGGTTTTATAATATTAGCTTTAAATTTATTAAGTACAAATTATAATAAATTAATAAGTAATAATTGATCTATAAGTCAAGAAGCTTTATACGCTACTATTCACAGTATAGTAACAAATCAAATAAATCCTAAAAAAGGTCAAATCTATTTTCCATTTATTTATACATTATTTATATTTATATTAATAAATAATTTAATAGGAATGATACCTTATAGTTTTGCCTCAACTAGTCATTTTGTTTTAACATTCTCTTTAAGTTTCACTATAGTTTTAGGTGCAACATTTTTAGGATTTTTAAAACATGGTTTAAAATTCTTTTCTTTATTAGTACCAGCTGGTTGTCCTTTACCTTTATTACCTTTATTAGTTTTAATAGAATTAATATCTTATTTAGCTCGTAATATTTCTTTAGGTTTAAGATTAGCTGCTAACATAATGAGTGGTCACATGTTACTACATATATTAGCAGGTTTCACTTATAATATAATGTCTTCAGGTATATTATTCTTCTTTTTAGGTTTATTACCTTTATCTTTTATTATAGCTTTTGCTGGTTTAGAAATAGGTATAGCATTTATACAAGCTCAAGTTTTTGTAGTTTTAACTTCTTCTTATATTAAAGACGGATTAGATTTACATTAACAAAAAAAATTAAATTTTAAGGGTAGATATTAAGGAAAGTCTATAATTATATATACATATGTTTATATATTCATATAAAAATAAAAATATTAAGCTATAAATAGAAAATACTAATATATTAATAAATAATTTAATATTAAATAATAAAATTATATTGCGAGAATACAATCTAATAATAGAATCTAAATAGAAAGATTAACAGAAAATAGCTTATATCTATCTTAAAATAAAATATTTTGGTTTAGACTTTTAAGTGATGTATATATACATACATTTAAAAATTTGAGTTTAGTGATGGCTCTGAGTGAATACTGTCCAAATGTTTGACACATGCTAATCGAACGTTTAATAAAATTATTTTATTAAAAGTGGTGTACAGGTGAGTATTATATTATCAAAAGGCCTTAAGGTACGGAAAAAGAAATCCCGTATATTAATAAAGGAAAACCCGCCTTAAGATTATAAGGTAATATATAGAGATAGGTAGTTGTTAAGGTAATAGCTTAACTAGCCAATGATTCTCTTAGTTGGAACTGAAAAA